>Ga0265298_10008029_pt1 | contig 12718 bp, 12 predicted proteins | sample AusTroGonzalo_MG_3_FD_193486 | JGI IMG/M metagenome (GOLD analysis project Ga0265298, IMG submission 193486) | Bovine rumen microbial communities from tropical cattle in Woodstock, Queensland, Australia - Gonzalo_01 | ecosystem: Host-associated > Mammals > Digestive system > Stomach > Rumen ... | reverse complement strand
TTTTTATACACCGTTTTCTTGCATATTATAAAATATGTGGTATCTTTGCAGCGTGTTTTTCATAGTATTAGATTTAAGGTTAACAAAGGTTAGGGACTCAGCGGAGTCCCATTTTTTTGTATATAGCACATAGTGCATAGTAGATGGCTATGCCAGTTACAAGGCCTGCTAAGGCATCGATAAGGTAGTGCGCAAAGATGTAAACGGTTGAAAAGCACATTAATAGATAGAAGGGGAGCATGCCTCCTACAAGTTTCCAACTCTTGGTACGTAATGCCAGCATCATCAGTACGGTAGTCACACCGACATGGCTGCTGGGGAAGGCAGCTGTAGGACGCTCGCCAGCATCGTGGGTGATGTCGAGCAAGTGATAGAAGAAACCATCCGTCCAGCCAGGGGCTGCCATACGTTCGCTGTGTGTCAGGAACCAGTCGCCAATATTTGGAAAGATGCCTGCGGCAATCTTCTCGGTGCCTACTGCCAGATAGTAGAACTGCGGTCCTGTAACGGGTAACAGATCGAAAACAACATAGTAGGCAAAGAATGATGACATGATAACGAAGGCTGCCATCTTGAATTCCTGATAGCGCTGGAAGAAATAGTAGACGTAGATGACCAGCATCAGCGGGAAGTAGCTGACGTAACCCAGACACATCAGCTCTGAGAACCATCCATAGGGGACTACCTGTGAGAAAAGTAGCGATGGCTGGCAGCCAAAGAATGTCTGTTCCCAACTGGCAAAGAGGTGGTCGAGGTTGGGTAGAACGCGGTTTAATTCATAGGTGTCGGGATACCACCAACTCAGGAATACCATCTGCACGATGATGCGCAGAAACATGGTCGGCTTACTAGGGTACTTGCGATAGATAGTCCATGCCCCCAGCGTTGCAGCAACATAGCCTCCACGCAAGATCAGCATGTCGGTGATATTGGGTAGGCGTGACCATACGCATGCCATGAATACTAAGGTAAATAGTAGGTACGCCATACCTACCCATTCTGCAGCAAGCAAACCTTTTACAGCCAGTTGTTCTCTTTGTACCATGCAATGCTTCTTTTAACGCCTTCTTCTAATTTGACTTGCGGCTCGTAGCCCAGCTCGCTGCGTGCAGGTTCTATGTCACAACGCCAGTTGCGCTGACGCATGATGAAGTATTTGTCGTTGTTGAGTGCTGTTACCTTGCCTGTCATCTTTCCGATATATTCTCCACAGAAAGTGATAATGCGCAATAGCCATAGCGGTGCAGTGATGCGTATCCACCAAGGGTTGCCCAACTCCTTGCGTATCAGATTACTGAAGGTAGACGACTGGTACACCTCTCCGTCGCTGAGGAAGTAGCGGCGACCAGTAACACCTTTTTCGCAAGCCAAGAAAACAGCCTGTACCACGTCGGTGACATAGACAAAGGTGATGTCTTGCTGCTTGAAACCCACAGCGAAATCGGTATGCGCCTTAATGCTCTTAGCCATCATGAAGTAATCACGCTCGCGAGGACCATAAACACCTGTGGGACGTAGAATGACATAAGGTAAATCCTTCACAGTGTCAAGCCACTGCTCTGCATCGAGCTTGCTCTTGCCGTAGGCGGTATTGGGCATGGCTTCGTCATCTTCGCGAATTTCCTGATAAGGCTGCTGCTCGCGAATGGCTCCCGTGATGCTGAGGCTGCTGATGTAGACAAAGCGCTTCAGATTATTTTGTGTAGCTAACAGTGCTCGTACAAAATGTTTGGTTCCTTCCGTGTTGATGCGGAAGAAGTCTTCCTTATGCAGACATTTGGTAACGCCGGCTGCATGCACAACATAGTCGAACTGATGGTCTTTGAGTTGTGCTGTCAGTTGTTCTTCTGACGACAGGTTCAACTCAATCAGGTGGATGCGCTCGTCTTGCAAGAATGCTCGTGAACTACTCTTGCGAACAACTGCCCATGTCTCGAAACCACGACGCAAAGCCTCTTCGACGATAAAGGAGCCAATGAACCCACTGGCTCCTGTGATTAATATCTTCATTAATTCTTAAATTTTGCTGCAAAGTTACACAATTTATTCATATATTTCGTATCTTTGCCAAAGAAACTATTAAAATCATTATACTATGGGTAAGAAAAAAGGTGGAAAGCGGCTGAATAAGAAGCAGATTGCAGAAATGTTGCAGACTCTGTTTCAGCAGAATCCCAACGAGACATTCTCCTTTAAGCAGATCTTTAAGGCACTGAAGTTGGATACTCATCCTACTAAGATGCTGGCCATTGATTTGATGGAAGAGATGGCATGGGATGACTACCTGTCGAAGGTTAGTGATAACTCGTATCGTCTGAACCAGAAGACGCAGGTGCAGGAGGGTACCTTTATCCGTAAGGCTAATGGTAAGAACTCGTTCCAGCCTGATGATGGCGGTACACCGGTATTTGTCAGCGAGCGTAACTCACTGTTTGCAATGAATGGTGACCGTGTGAAGGTTTCTTACATGGCTCGCCGTGAGAAGCATATCAAGGAGGCCATGGTGGTAGAGATTCTCAGTCATAAGCGCGACCAGGCCGTTGGTAAACTGAAGGTAGAGAAAGACTATGCCTTCCTTGTTACGGAGGGCAACATCTTTGTGCACGATATTCTTATCCCTAAGAAGAAACTGAAGGGTGGAAAGACTGGCGACAAGGCTGTTGTCAAGATTACGCAGTGGCCATCGAAGGAATCGAAGAATATTGTTGGTGAGGTCATCGACGTGCTCGGTAAAGAAGGCGATAATAATGTGGAGATGCATGCCATCTTGGCACAATATGGTTTGCCGTACCGTTATCCGAAACATGTTGAGGATGCTGCCGAGAAGATTGAACCAGGAATCACTCCAGAGGAGATTGCTCGTCGTGAAGATTTCCGTGATGCCTTTACCTGTACCATCGACCCCAAGGATGCTAAGGACTTTGATGATGCGTTGAGCATTCAGAAGAAAGGCAAGAATTATGAGGTTGGTGTACATATTGCTGATGTCAGTCATTATGTCAAGGAGGGCTCTGTTATAGATAAGGAAGCAGTGAAGCGTGCTACCAGTGTCTATCTCGTTGACCGCACTATCCCAATGTTGCCTGAACGTCTGTGTAACTTCATCTGCTCGTTGCGTCCTAATGAGGAGAAACTCTGTTATAGCGTTATCTTCGTTTTGGATGAAGAAGCTAATGTCAAGGACTATCATATTGCCCATACTGTTATCAAGAGTAATAGAAGGTACGCGTATGAGGAGGTTCAGGAAATCTTGATGGGTAAGGATGGCGATTATGCTAATGAATTACGCACGCTCGACAAACTGGCTAAGTGCCTGCGTGAACGTCGTTTCAAAGGTGGTGCCGTTAAGTTTGATCGTGAAGAGCTGCACTTTGATATAGATGAGACGGGTAAGCCTGTTCGTGCCTACTTTAAGAAATCCAACGATGCAACCCAGCTCATTGAGGAATTCATGCTGCTGGCTAATCGTACAGTGGCAGAGAGTGTTGGTAAGGCCAAGAAAGGTACTAAGGGTAAAACGCTGCCTTACCGTATTCACGACCAACCAGACCCCACTAAGCTGGAAGCATTACGTGAATTTGTCGTGAAGTTCGGTTATAAGATGAAGACGGCAGGAACCAAGGGTGCAATTTCGAAGTCGCTGAATGCACTGATGGACGGCTGTCAGGGAAAGAAGGAACAGAAACTCATTGAGACTGTGGCTCTGCGTGCTATGATGAAGGCAAAGTACTCTACGCATAACATCGGTCACTACGGACTGGCCTTCGAATACTATACTCACTTTACGTCGCCTATCCGCCGCTATCCCGATACGATGGTGCATCGTCTGTTGACGAAATATCAGGATGGTGCTCGTTCGGCTAATCAGGAGAAATACGAAGAGCTCTGTGAACACTGCTCTGATATGGAGCAGACGGCACAGCAGGCTGAGCGCGATAGCATCAAGTATAAGATGGTGGAGTTTATGGCCGACAAGATTGGCAATGAGTATGATGCTCATATCTCTGGCATTCAGTCGTATGGTATCTACTGCGAAATTGACGATAACCACTGTGAGGGTATGGTGTCTATGCGTGATTTGGATGATGATTACTACGACTTCGATGAACGTAATTATTGTCTCGTAGGTCGTCGCCATCATAACAAATACCAACTAGGAGATCCCGTACGTATTAAGGTGGCTCGTGCTAATATGGAGAAGCGTCAGCTCGACTTTGTTCTTGCTGATACGTCTTCTAAGTCTCGTTAATCCTATTAACCATTAATATAATAAGGTATGAAAGAAAACAATCGCATCATTGCTGCAGCTATCATAGCTGTGGGTATTGTCTGTCTGGGATGGTTTGTCAAGGCAGGCATTGACAATTTCGTTAACAAAGACCGTCATGTGACGGTTAAGGGATTGGCTGAGCGTGAAGTGCCAGCCGACAAAGTGACCTGGAGTATTGGTACGAAGGTAACAGGAAATGATTTACCGCTACTATACGAGAATATCAACGCACAGACAAAAAAGATTAAGCAGTTTCTGTTGAAGTATGGTCTCCCTGAGAAGGAGATTACTGTTAATCCTCCTTCTATTACAGACCTGGAAGCTCGTGAGTGGGGTGATAACCAGAAAACTTTCCGCTACATTGTTAATACAACGATTACCGTAGCGACTAACAAGGTGGCAGAAGTTAACAAGGCCATCTCCAGTCAGGCAGAACTTCTGAAACAGGGTGTAGCCTTGGGTGAGAATTATCCGCAGTATGAATATGCCTCGTTCCAACAGATGAAACCTGAGATGATGGCAGAGGCCATTAAGAACGCACAGAAGACCGCTGCGCAGTTTGCTGAGGCCAGTGAGTGTGACCTCGGGAAAATCGTGACAGCCGACCAAGGACAGTTTTCTATTGATAACCGTGACGATAACACCCCGTATATAAAAAAGTTACGCGTAGTTACTACAGTGACTTATTCATTGAAGGACTAGAATATAGTTGTCGGAATACGGTATATTAACTATTTTTTGCAAATATTTCTCTCCAAAATATGCCTATTGTTTAGTTATATTTTGTATCTTTGCACTCGCTAAGAGTTTTCCAAAACGGGAAACTTTTAGCGAGAGAGGAAATGAAAAGTTGTCCAAAATGGAAAACTTTTTACTGTAAAGAAAGCAATAACTAAAGAAAAAATATACGCATAAACAATGGAGATTAAAAACTTTACCATCACCAAACGCGACGGTTCGAAAGACTCGTTTTCGCTAGACAAAATTATGAACGCCATCGTCAAGGCGTTTGAGAGTGTGAACGTACCTTCTGATCTGGGTACCATCTCGAAGATTCTCAGTCATCTGGATATTAAAGATGATATTACGGTCGAGGATATTCAGAACCAGGTAGAAGAGGCATTAATGCGTGAAGGCTTCTATAAGGTTGCCAAGTCGTTCATGCTCTATCGTCAGCAGCATACTGAGGACCGCGAAACATTAGCGAAATTGCAGTTCTTGTCAGACTACATGGAGTCGGCTAATGCCGCTACCAGTTCGAAATTTGACGCCAATGCCAATGTGGAGCACAAAAATATTGCTACATTGATTGGTGAGCTGCCGAAGTCTAACTTTATCCGTCTGAATCGTCGCTTGTTGACTGAGCGTATTAAGAAGATGTACGACAAGGAACTTGCCGACAAGTACATCGACTTGTTGACCCACCACTTTATATATAAGAACGATGAGACCTCACTGGCAAACTATTGTGCGTCTATTACCATGTATCCCTGGCTCATCGGAGGTACTACTGCTATTGGCGGTAACTCTACTGCTCCTACCAACTTGAAGTCGTTCGCTGGTGGTTTCATCAATATGGTGTTTATGGTAAGCTCTATGCTCGCAGGCGCGTGCGCTACGCCCGAGTTCCTTATGTATATGAACTACTTTATCGGTAATGAGTATGGTAAGGATTACTGGCAGCACCCTGAACAGCAGGCCGATCTCTCATTGAAGAAGCGTACTATTGATAAGGTTATTACCGACTACTTCGAGCAGATTGTTTACTCGTTGAACCAGCCCACAGGTGCTCGCAACTATCAGGCTGTGTTCTGGAATGTTGCATACTATGACCGCTACTATTTTGAGAGCATCTTCGGTGAGTTCTATTTCCCTGATGGTTCTAAGCCCGATTGGGATGGTCTCTCTTGGTTGCAGAAGCGCTTCATGAAGTGGTTCAATCAGGAGCGTACCAAGACTCTGCTGACCTTCCCTGTAGAGACGATGGCTCTGCTCGTTGATGAGAATGGCGAGCCTAAGGATAAGGAGTGGGGTGAGTTTACTGCTGAGATGTATGCTGAAGGTCACTCGTTCTTTACCTATATGAGTGATAATGCCGACTCACTGTCTTCTTGCTGCCGTCTGCGCAACGAGATTACTGACAATGGCTTCTCTTATACGTTGGGTGCCGGTGGCGTTTCTACTGGTTCGAAGTCGGTACTCACCATCAATCTGAACCGTTGCGTACAGTATGCCGTTAATCATAAGATGGACTATCTGGAGTACTTGTCTCAGGTTATCGACCTCTGCCATAAGGTTCAGTTAGCCTATAATGAGAACCTGAAGGATTTGCAGACTCATGGAATGTTGCCACTCTTTGATGCTGGTTACATCAATATCGCCCGTCAGTACCTTACCATCGGTATCAACGGTTTGGTTGAGGCTGCAGAATTTATGGGACTGAAGATAACTCCTAATGATGACTACAAGAAGTTCGTACAGAGTATCCTCGGTCTTATCGAGAAGTACAATAAGCAGTATCGCACTAAAGATATCATGTTCAACTGCGAGATGATTCCTGCTGAGAATGTTGGTGTAAAGCACGCTAAGTGGGATCGTGAGGACGGCTATTTCGTACCTCGCGACTGCTACAACAGTTATTTCTATGTAGTTGAGGACGACTCACTGTCAGTCATCGATAAGTTCAAGCTGCATGGTGCACCCTATATCGAGCATCTCACTGGTGGCTCTGCCTTGCACATGAATCTAGACGAGCACCTTTCTAAGGAGCAGTATCTGCACCTGCTGAAGGTGGCTGCCAAGGAGGGTTGCAACTACTTCACATTCAATATCCCCAACACGGTATGTAATGACTGTGGTCATATTGATAAGCGCTACCTCAAGGAGTGCCCCCACTGCCATTCAAAGAATGTGGACTATATGACCCGTATTATTGGCTACCTGAAGCGTGTTAGCAACTTCTCACAGGCTCGTCAGGAAGAAGCATCAAGGAGATATTACGCTCATGCGTAATATCTCTCTTGCACCGCAAACGGTGTGAGAGATTCAGGAACAAATAGAGAAATCATAATTAATCAATGCTTAAATACGTAAATACAGGGGTCGTTTTCCAAGAGATACCAGATGAGGTAACCTTAGCTATCAATATCTCTAATTGCCCATGTCGTTGTCCCGGATGTCATAGTCACTATCTCTGGGATGACATTGGTATGCCATTGGATACTGATGCTATTGATGCCTTTATCGAGCGTTACGGTACAGACATTACATGTTTGTCGTTCATGGGTGGTGACGCAGATCCTGTTGCTGTCAATCAGTTGGCGCAGTATATTCACGAGACTTATCCGCAGTTCAAAGTTGCATGGTATAGTGGACGTCTTCGTGTGTCATCTGCTGTCAATAAGGCTGATTTCGATTATATCAAGATTGGACCGTATATCAAACACCTCGGACCTTTGAAGTCACCTACAACCAATCAGCGTCTCTATCGGCTACGCAGCGACGGCTCCTTTGAAGACATTACCTATCGCTTCTGGCGTCAGCGTGATATTGCTATTTAAATAAGATGTATAAAAAAAAGAGGGTGTTCAGTGACATCCTCTTTTTTTTATTTGTTGCTGTTGGTTAATCCTTGCGATCATCGATGTTGTCGCCCTCTGTGGGAGCCATCTCTTCCTCAAAGTCTGTGATGCCAGCCTTGATGAGAATGTCGTACCACTGAATGAGTTTCTTGATATGAGAGTTCTGTACACGGTCCTGATCCCATTCGGGCAGCACCTTTGAGAAATACTCATGGAGTTCGGCAGGAGTAGCCTTTTTGAAGTTGATGCTGCAGGGCTTGCCTTTCTCCAAGTCGCGCATAGAGGCAAGAACTTTCATCAAGGGCACGTCGTCGCTCTCTGTGAACATGGCGATGTCAGCCAGTGAGGTAATACGGTCTGTACCGAAAGCAGGGATGCGCTTGTGGGTCTCGTCTAAGGCCTCAACGATGAGGCTATTCTTTGCGCGTGATACTAATTTGTAGAGTCCGGGTTTGCCGGAGATTGCTAAAATGGTTTGTTTCATTATTCTATTCCTTTTAATATATTGTCTATTTGTTTGTTGAGGTCAGTTTGACCATCATTAATGATTTCGTAGTCAGCGCGACGGCGCAACTCTTCTTGTGGCCATTGACGTTTCATCCATTGGAGTACTTTCTCGCGACTAATACCATCACGCTGCATAACGCGCTTGATGCGTACCTCTTCAGGAGCGGTGACAACGATGACGCGGTCAACAAGATTGCTGATGCCCGACTCATAGAGGATAGCGCTTTCCATCCATTGGTATCCACTCTCTTCAAAGTTGCGGAATACGGCAGGGTGAACGATAGCGTCAATCTTCTTGGCATTGCTCTCGCTCTCTAGTAGGAAACGGGCAATGTCGGCCTTCTCTAAGGAGCCGATGAGCTGTAGCAACTGCTGGCGGACGTCGTCCGACGTGCGAATGATGCGCTTGGCGGCCTGGTCGCAGTCGTAGATTTCAATGCCGCGCGCTTTGAGCAACTGACAGATGTAGCTTTTGCCAGAGCCAATCCCTCCCGTAATACCTATCTTCATTCTTCTTCTATCAGGTAGTCAACCTGTTTGGTGTCGAGGACGGCACGGCTGACGCCGCGGGGTACTTCGCGCAGGTAGAGGTTACATTTCTCTTTGCGGTTCTGCATGATTTCTTGGTAGTCGGCAACAACCTTAAAATCATCGGCACGCAACGAACGTATCTGACTAACTCCTGCTACAAAATGCACCTTTGCATAGCGTGGGAAGGTACGCAGCACTTTGCCTTCGGGCAGGTTTAGACAGTGGATGGGTATGTTGGTGATAGTCTCCTCGGTGAGAACATCGGTGTGGAACCGGATGCGTACACGCTCGGGAACCACCTTGACATCGTTGATGTGTGCCAGCTGACAGTCGATGGTCAGTGTGTCGCGGAAGTTAACGTAGTTGAGAGCCTCGGTATAGACGGCACGAATGCTGTCGAGTTTCTCTGGTGAGGCATAAATTTCTACGCTATCGGGTAGATACTCTACATGCGAGATGAAGTAGAGTTGGTCGGGTATAACTCGACCAGCCCAGCGGATGGGGACACGTCGGCATTCACCATTGTTGTAGGAAAACTCCATATGGTCAGGCTTGACAGCCGTAACCTTCGACGACAATTCCAGGCGCTGTTCGATGATACGTTTCAGATCATTGGTGCCTACAGTACCATTGCCACGACCACGGTCGTAATTCTTAAAAGGTATCTGGATGGTGCCAAGACGGTCTGTGTATAGGTAAACCATCATGACCCATCCTTTGTCGCGGATGGTGGCACGTACAGTATCTACAGGAACTGAGGTGAGTACCACATTTTTAGGAATACCCACTACCTGTGCAGGTATCTTGATGTCTTTCTCGTAAGTCTCGTTGAGCGTGATGATGAGCCAGAAAATGCCAGAGAGAAAGAGGAAGAACATGAAAATCAAGAACTGCTTGTTTACATTGCTGAACAAGAAGTTCCTGATAGTATTGAATATGTGCTTAATGCCCATCTCTTTCTCTTCTGATATTCCTTATTTCTGCATCGGTGTGCTGGCTGTATCTTTGTATACGTAGCCCTTATCAACCTTAATGACAACACCGTCTGCAATCTTAACTTCGATGATGCCGCTTGCCAGATCAATCCTCTTTACGGTACCATAGATACCGCCACCGGTAACGACGGGAGTTCCCTCCTGCAAGGTGTTCTGGAAATTCTGAATCTCCTTTTGACGCTTCTGCTGGGGACGAATCATAAAGAAGTACATGATGGCGAAGATGGCTACCATCATAATCAGAAAACTGGTCATGCTGCCACCGCCCTGGGCGGCCTGTGCAGCGAGAAAATACTGTGTCATTGTTGTTATTTTTGCGTTATTACATTATTTCTTTATTTGGGGATTCTGTAATGCGAGGTCTCAATTCTTTCTGGGATCCATTCGCTTTAACAGAAGTCCCTTCTCGATGAGATGGCGGGCAATGGCGTCGAGCATGCCATTGATATAGCCGGCACTGCGTGGAGTAGAGTAGAGTTTAGCAATCTCCACATACTCGTTGATGCTGACATTGACGGGAATGCTGGGGAACGTCATCATTTCTGCGATGGCTATCTGCATAATGACAATGTCCATATACGCCAGACGTGAGAAGTCCCAGTTGCGAGAGGCTTCGCTCATATAGTGCTGATACTCGTCGGCATTCATGATGGAGGCACGGAATAGTTTGCGTGCATAGTCCTTGTCTTCTTCACTATCGTATTCGGGGAGCAACTCCTGATGTCCCTTGTTCTTTTCCTCAAAACGCTTGATAGTCTTTAGCACGAAAGTGTCGACGATATCCTTGTCATCATTCCAATAGATGCTTTGCTCTTCCAGCAGACTGTCAAGGTCTGAGTTGTTCTCAATGAGTGTGCGATACAACTTGCGCCATAACTCACGGTCGGCGTCATAGCTGTCTTCGGGTGAGGCCATATAGTCCTGATAGATCTGGCTCTCGGTAATCTGTGTGTAAATCTTCTTAAGGAATTCGGGCTCGTCGTTCCAGTTCTTTTTCTGGCTTTCCATGAACTCGTTGAGCATTTTGTTTTCCTCCAACTGAAGGGCAAAACGATTCATGATGAATTTTTGTGAAGGCATTGCTAAGCCTTCACGTTGTGCACGTGACTGGGCGACCTCCACATGACGGCGGGCCTCCTGAGTGATGCCCACAATGAGGGCTAACAAGTAATTGTAAAGGTCATAGGCTTTCGACAAGCTGAAAATGAGTTCTTTCTCAGCGGTGTCGATGTTCTTGCTTCCGTTTTGATAGTAGGCATAGGTTAACTGGACGACCTTAATCCTGATGAGTTCTCTGTTAATCATAATTGTTGTGTAAAAATAGCTATTTGATACTCTTATCGGTTGCAAAAGTACGAATAAATCCCCGATTATACAAAAAAAACACCTATTTTTATAAAAAAAAACTATGATGACTTGTCTATTATCAATTTTTATTTGTACCTTTGCAGCCGCTTTTCGCATCGTGTGATGGTGAATTAAGCGCAAACAACTTAATTTTAGAGTAACACATTTTAATTATGAAAGAGATTAACGTAAAAGGTCAGAAGCGCACCGACACAGGCAAGAAAGCCTCTAAGTTGCTTCGCAAGGAGGGTTTGGTACCCTGCAATCTGTATGGTGAGAAGAAGGGTGAGAACGGTCATCCCGAGGCATTTGCTTTCTCAGCTTCTATGGCTGAGCTCCGCAAGGCTGTCTACACACCTCATGTATATGTTGTAAACTTGAACATTGACGGCGCTGAGCACAAGGCTATCATGAAGGAACTGCAGTTCCATCCCACAACGGATGCTCTGCTGCACGCTGACTTCTTTGAGATCAACGAGACCAAGGCTATCACCGTTGGTATCCCCGTAAACATTGTTGGTCACGCTCAGGGTGTACGTGATGGTGGTCGTCTGAACCTCTCTATCCGTAAGATTGACGTGAAGGCTCCTTACAAGCAGATTCCTGAGAAGTTGGATATCGATGTTACCGAGCTGCAGTTGGGTAAGGCCATCAAGGTTGGCTCACTGAGCTTCGAGGGTCTGGAGATTGCTACTCCTAAGGAGGTTATCGTTTGCTCTGTTAAGGCTACACGTGCTTCTCGTTCAGCTGCTGCCGCTGCTGAGGCTGAGTAATTATGGACAAGTATCTGATTGTTGGTTTGGGTAATCCTGGCGACGAGTACGCCGAGACCCGCCACAACACTGGATTTATGGTATTGGACGCTTTTGCTAAGGCGTCCAATATCGTTTTTGAGGATAAACGCTATGGCTTCGTGGCAGAGACCTCGTTGAAAGGACGTAAAGTTTTTCTGCTGAAACCTACCACGTTTATGAACCTCAGTGGTAATGCTGTGCGCTATTGGCTGAATAAGGAGAATATTGAGCAAAGCCGTCTGTTGGTTATTAGCGACGATGTGGCTATTCCTGTAGGACAATTCCGCCTGAAAGCAAATGGTAGTAATGGTGGACATAACGGACTAGGTCATATCCAGCAGCTGATAGGTCAGAACTATGCTCGTCTTCGTATGGGCATCGGCAACGACTATCCCATCGGTATGCAGATAGACCATGTGCTGGGCAAATTTCCTGCCGAGGAGAAGGAGAAGCTTCAGCCTGCTATTAATTTAGGTGTTGATATCATCAAGAGTTTTGTCTTGGCGGGTATCGACATCACAATGAACCAATACAATAAGTTGGGTAAGGCGAAATGAACGAAGCTCGAATCGATAAGTGGCTGTGGGCCGCACGCATATTCAAGACACGCTCTATAGCAGCTGATGCTATTAAGAATGGTCGTGTCACTATACAGGGTGTCAACGTCAAGCCTTCGCGTATGGTGAAGGTGGG
>Ga0265298_10008027_pt1 | contig 12721 bp, 12 predicted proteins | sample AusTroGonzalo_MG_3_FD_193486 | JGI IMG/M metagenome (GOLD analysis project Ga0265298, IMG submission 193486) | Bovine rumen microbial communities from tropical cattle in Woodstock, Queensland, Australia - Gonzalo_01 | ecosystem: Host-associated > Mammals > Digestive system > Stomach > Rumen ... | reverse complement strand
AAATTCAATTTCTCAATGACAAAAAACTGATATTGAGATATGGTTTTTAGTGTCATTTAATTTGCATTTTTTCTGCATTTTATTGCTCGAAATTTCAAATTTTTGACAAAAAGTTACTATATTATATATGTAATTAAACTGGTAATTAACGACAATAAACCTAAAACAATGACAAACGAAAAAATCATCGAAGTTTTAGAAAAGCAATTCAATATGCTATACCCCCATTATCAACTCGAAATTATTGAGTTTGAATGGGAAGAAGATGGAAAAAAGCATTTTAACCTTATTGCAAATGGATGCAATTATCAGGTAATGGTTGTTTTGGAAGAAGATAAAGTGTATTGGGATAGATGTTTGTAAAGAAGTTAAACATTGAAAAAACGAGAATAATTCAAATATGAAACTGACCCATTGAGTTAATCTTTCAATGTATCAATGTGTTTTATACATTGTCTTTAAAAAACAAAAGGAGACTCGAGTCTCCTTTTGTTGTATTACTTAATATGTAATAACCCCCTTTGAACTATCCACAATCTTTTCAAATCTACCCGTTTTTTTATTTCGACTTCTTCGTTTGTCATAACATAATATTAACTCTTCGGATGGAATAGCTTCTTCTAATCCTAAATAAGAATCCACGGACATATTTAAACATATCCGAGATACACTAACCTCACTCTGATTCCTATAAGAATAAGTGTAATAATAGTTGTTTTTTATAACTGGTAAAGCATATTCAAAAGTAATGCGAAAAGTTCGTGGTCGTTCTTCATCTTTTGTGACAATCATCCTTTTGATATACTTTCGAACATATTGCTGTTTGGTTGCAAAATCTTTTATATCATCAACATTAATAGAACTAAGACCCCCATACGTCTTTTGGGTTTTTTCTATCAAATTTTGGTACGTACTAATTTCGGCATTTAGTTTATCAATCTTTTCAGATAGAATTTTTAGGTTCTCATTTATATCATCAATCTTTTTGTTAAACACCTCTTCACTAATTCGATTCTTTATATAGACATCTAACAATTTCGATGATTGTTCCTTTAGTGTTATAGTTTTGCTGTCGTATTGTTTCTTTAATTCAATTTTCGCCTCTACTTCTTTTTGAGCATCATTGATATATTTTAAACTGCCGCCATAGAAACTATCACAGATTATAGCGGTTTTCGTTTCTTCCCAAATTAACCAATCTGCAATCTCACGGCTAATTTGCAGACTGTGTTCTTTGTTTTTATTGGTGCAAATATAAGCCTTAACATTGCCGCCACAACCACTCATCATATGCCCACAAAAACCGCAAAAAATTCTTCCTCTACATAACATCTCCCTTTTACAATTAAACCTCGCACAACTACGAGCATTCTTCTTTTTTGCGTGCGTTTTATCCCATAACTTTTTTGAAATAAGCGGAGGGTAACACCAATTACCGTTTACATATACTTCTTTATCAAAAAGATGGTTAATCGTAATTTGTGCTTTTTTGTATTCTTTGACGGGAAATGTTTCGGGGTATTTACTCATTGCATATAAGTAAGTGCCATATAGTGAATCATCTGTTGAAACATAATGAGTAAACAAATCAACTATCATCTTTCCGTATATGGGATGAGGAACACACTTTTTATCTTTATTCTTTATATAACCAAATACCGTTGCCCCACCAAATTTTTGACCACGAGATTTCATTTCATTTTTTGCCCTTTGAAATCTCTCTTTCTTAATGGCCATTTCATTCTCTGAAATGGTAGCAAACAATGAAAATACAATATTAGCGGTTGTATCGACCTGGGTTCTGTCGTCTGATAATAACTTAACAAAAGGGTTAAGTATAATGAGTTGGATTTTATTCTTAACCAAATAATCTCGTATGCTATATAAAATCTTCTGCTGACGAGCTAAACGAGAGGGTTCCCAACAAATTACGCAATCAATGTTTGGGTCATTTTCAATGTAGTATTTCATCCTCTGAATACCCAACCGCTCTTCTTCACTTAACTTAATTGCTGATTCTACTGATTCAATAATAATTTGATTAGATTCATCATAACCTAATCTCTTTGCTTCACGTTTCAAATCATTGGTTTGACTTTGAATATCCTGCGGCGCAGTACTAATACGAGCCAAAATGATTATTTTCTTATCCATATAAACCCTATTTATTACTAAATTACATATAATATCACACACATTAATATAGTAATAAAAGGTGAAAAATTCAGTGAATAATAGAAAAAAACAGTATGCTAATCCGATATTATATACCTATTTGGCTGTTTGTTTTGTCTCTAACTCCATTGGAAAATAAAGTTCAAATTCTTATCACGTTATGCGAGCCTGCAGCCGCCACCTCAAGAGCACGTTTTATGTTCTCTTGCCCGCGCACATCCGCGAAATCGAAGTCATAGACATTGTCGGTCACCTCCTCCTCAAGGTTAAGCTTCACGGGCTCAAGATGATGAAAACCATTGAAAAAGTTGATGACATCCATGATGGTCTCCACGCCATACACCTCTATATCCTCCACCACCGCAGCCTCGTTGGCATTGGCTTTCGGCACTATCACGCCCTTGAAACCCTCCTCGGCAGCTTTGATAGCTATCGGCAAAGCTCCTTTTATCGGGTTGATGCCTCCATCGAGCGACAACTCGCCCATGATGATGTATTTGTCGAGCAAATCGATGCCCACCTGCTCGGTGGCAGCAAGTATTGCTATCGCCAACGGCAAGTCATAGCTCGAGCCTTCCTTACGGATGTCGGCCGGAGCCATATTAATGGTGATTTTCCGCTTCGGATACTTTAACCCATTGTTACTCAACGCCGACTCGATGCGCTGCTGGCTCTCTTTCACTGCGCTGTCGGGCAATCCGACCAGAAAAAACTGCACTCCACGGTCACTGTTGACCTCGATAGTTACAGTTATGGCATCAATGCCATTTAAGGCACTCCCAAAAGTTTTTACTAACATGATAGTTGGTTTTTAGTTAATGTTATTGTTATTTATTCCGACCGTCATTTCGAGCGTAACGAAGTGAAGTCGAAAAATCACCGCCACCAGAATTCAGATGCACATGTATTGATTCAATGCCGGTGATTTCTCCATTCCGCTCCGCTTCTGTCGAAATGACGAGACCCTATTTTTTAGGTTTATATCGTGATTTTTGCAAAACATCTTGATAATCAGTCATTTTCATAAATTCCGCAAGCATGACATCATTGTTCGTCATGAACGAACGTACGATTTGCAATCCGAGATAGTCACCCAGTCGTGCCGGCGAGTCGTTGCCAAATGCCGCCGTAAACGGGCCATCGTTAAACAGCAGCCTTCGATGGTCTAACACATTGTTATACAACATGTTGTTACCAACAACAGCAGCCCATACCGCCCCTTCATTGTCTTCAGCCCACTCCATTTGTTGCTTTGAGTAGCCCAGAATCACCGAGTCGGGCAGCGATGGGTTCATAGCCTCGATGAAATAAAGCTCTTTGCCATGCTCTACCATCTCGGCGAGCACACTCTTTTGGTTTATACGGTTGCCGTAGGTATGATTATAAAAGGCTTCCGCCAAATCCCTCGTCAACGCGACAGGCTGCATGCGCCTCGACTGATACCTCGGAAATCCAATCTGATCGTACACTAAGTCCTTGTTACTCAGATAGAAATCAAGTCCTATCATCACACATTCGTCGCTGATGCTTATCGGCCTGTTGTAATAGGTGCCCGACACATAAGTGTAAGTCGGAACTGGCATCCACTCAGGATAATAATACCTGTAATGCTGATAAACGTCTCTCACCTCATCTTCCAAAATCTCGATATCAGAAAACGTTTCATCCACCAACTCATTGATTTTCAGCATAAAAGTGTCAGTCACAAAGTCTTTCATGTATCCTATCTCCACTTCGTCGGGGTTTTCAATCAAAAAATCGCTGAACTGCGGCAATATCGCACGATATTCTTCCTCGAAATTGGCGGTGTCGATGGCAAAAAGCGCCTTATTGAACTCGACTATCGTCACATCTTTCGGCTCCATCTTCTGATACGGCACATTCAACTTCTTTTTGTAACCAGCTGATTTTGAACATGATACAGATATTATCAGCACAACAAATATCCAAAAACAATTCTTCTTCATACTACAAACTCTAAACTTAAAAACTACTCTAAACTCTACACTCTAAACTCTCAACTTTAATCTTTAATTTCGCTCGAAATGACAGCTTGTCGAACCATTTCAAGTGCTGTAATCGACGCTCTTTCAATGTTATTTCCTCTGTCTTTTCCAAAATTACATCTTTTCGACACCACGCCATTGGGGCCTGCCACCGCTATCCACACTGTGCCTACAGGGTTTTCCTCTGTCGCTCCGCCCGGTCCCGCCACGCCTGTTGTCGCCACTGCGTAGTCGGTCTTCAACAAGGCTCTCACGCCTATCGCCATCTGCTCCGCAACTTGTTGACTCACAACTGTATACTTCTCCACATCAGTATGATTCACGCCCAAAACTTCTTCTTTTACAGAAGTGGCATACGACACCACTGTGCCTTTGAAAACCTCCGAACTGCCTGGGATAGCCGTTATCATCTTCGCTATCGTGCCACCCGTGCAACTCTCAGCCGATGCCAAGGTCTTGCCCACCGCCATGAGTTTCTCCAAAACAGCCTCCGCGATAGGTTTCTCATCGTATCCGAAGATGTATTTACCAATGATTTTCGACAGCTTATCTATTTCATTATCAATAGTTTTCTGCAAAAACTCACGGTCAGGATGACGGCCGTCGAGACGCAGACGCACCATGCCATACTGTGGCAGATACGCCAGCGAGAGGAAGTCAGGCAACGCGTCTTCCCAGTCTTTGATGGCATCGGCGAGAAACGACTCACCCACACCTGTGGTCATCACCACCTTGCTGATATATGGTGTCACCTTGAAATGCTTCAGAAGCTTAGGCAGAATCTCCTGTTCGAACACGTTTTTCATCTCGAAAGGCACGCCCGGCATCGAGATATACACCGATTTGCCCTTTTCAAACCACATGCAAGGCGCTGTGCCATAACGGTTTGGGATATATGTGCATGACTTCGGGATGTAAGCCTGACCACGGTTGCGTTCAGTCATCTGATAGCCACGTAACTTAAAGATACTCATCACATTATCGTACGCATCCTGACAGAATTCAAGCTCCGTGCCGAAGTATTTGCACAGCGTCGGCTTGGTGATGTCGTCGGCCGTAGGTCCCAATCCGCCCGTCATCACGATGATTTCGACGTCGGAACAGGCATCCAAAGCGTCCACGATATCACGCTCGCCATCGCCTATCGTCAAAGTGGAAATCACCTCTATCCCATTGTTAGTCAATATATTACCAAGCCAAGCGGCGTTGGTGTTTATCACCTGTCCAATCAGCAATTCGTCGCCGATCGAGATGATTTTAGCCTTCACAAAATCGTTGTCTGTCTTCATTTTTTATACTTTTCTCGTCATTTCGAATGAGATTTATTCGCCTTTGGCGAATGCTTTCGCTTCGCTCAGGTCTCCATTCCGCTCCGCTTCAGTCGAAATGACGGTTGTAAAACGTTACAAAATTAAACATTAATATTTTACGATGTTCATTTTTAACATTTTTTAACATAATATTCAAAATTTTGCTACTTTTGTAAAAAAATTTTAACATTTCGAGAGACATGAACACCAAACCCATACCAGGCTCACAGTTCGTTTTAAACAACGAGGGTGCGATATACCATTTAAATCTCTTTCCGGAGATGCTCGCCGACAATGTCATTTTGGTTGGCGACCCCGACCGTGTCGCGATGGTTTCAAAGCATTTCGACACCATAGAATATAAGCGTCATAACCGCGAACTTGTAACGCACACTGGCACTTACAAAGGCAAACGTATCACGGCGTTGTCGACAGGCATGGGCACCGACAACATCGATATCGTCGTCAACGAGCTGGATGCTGTGGCAAATATCGACTTCAAGACCCGCACCCCGAAAACCGAGCATCGCACGCTCAACCTAGTGCGAATAGGCACCTGCGGCGCATTGCAGCCAGAGATCGGAGTGGAAGACAGCTACGTGGCATCGCGTTATGCCATCGGCCTCGACGGCCTCGCATATTTCTACAAAGATCATAACAAAGTGATTAACAAGGAGATGACCGACGCTTTCATCCGCGACATGCACTACCCCGACAACCTCCCGACACCATATATCGTGGAGAGTTCGAAGGAGCTCTTCGACCGTCTGGCAGCAGGTTATCATCAGGGAATCACGGCCACTTCGCCAGGTTTCTACGGACCTCAGGGGCGCTCGCTACGTCTGGAGCTGACCTATCCGCACATCAACCCCGACATTGAGAAGTTTAATTACAATGGTTGGAAGGTGTGTAACTTCGAGATGGAGTCGTCGGCACTGTTCAGCCTCGGTAAGATGCTGGGACACAATTGCTTAACCATATGCGTGGCGATAGCAAACCGCGTCACGGAGCAGTTCTCCGCCAACTATCATCCTTACGTTGAAAAACTGATTGAAACGACCCTCGAGAGGTTATAAAACATAGTCGTCCTGCTCGTCGACGTGCTTCATCGAGATGAGACATTCGAGGTTGACGTCAACCACAGCCTCCTCGAAGAACGGAGCCGACGCCACGACATAGCTTTCGTAGCCGAAAATCATAGAGCCGCCGTCATAGGTGGCTTCTTTTTTTGATGCCACGTTGTTCACAAACACCAACGGACGCTCGGTCTTCAACACATTCTGTCTCAATGTGTTACGGCGTATTCTCGACTGATCGGCACCGCATCTTCCGGCACCTATATTAATAATGACATCCGGTCCTAGCGGCATGAGCTCGTCGACACGGTTTTGGAGCAGAAACTCGTCATCGTTAGTGTTTGCAAGGTCCTCGCCTATCGTAACGGCATATTTGTGACAGCCGATTTGAAGCAGATCGTCATCGTCGGCCGGCACGAAATATTTCTTTTCAGCTTCGGTTAACTGTTTCTTTTTGAACACCTTACGCTGCCCTTGAAACATATAGACGGCCGCGTTGAACTTGCCGACGGGACAGCCCACAAGCACGCCCACGGTCTCGCTTTCCGCAGCGATAGTATCCAAAGCTTTTTCACATTTTTTGATAAAACCGGCATCACCGAAGAGGTCGCCACAGTCGCAGCCGCTGACGGAAAGCTCAGGAAATATTACCAAAGTAGAGGCTTTTGCCTTATGAGCCGCCTCTACTATCTTTTTTACGTTGCCGTCAACATCGCCGGCCACACATTTTATCTGTGCTAATGTTATTTTCATCAGAATAAAAATCCTATTTCAAAACACAAGTCTCTCATTGTCAACTTGTTATTGTCTTTCGACATCAGATTTGAGAAAAAGTCGTCGTATGCCACCATAAACTGCAGAGTGCTGTGGTTGAGCACCTCCATCTCCATGCCGAGATGCACTATCAGCGAGCTGCAGACGTCGCGGTAAGGATGGATGTAATCGCCTTTGTCGCGAGTGCTGGCAAGGATATTTAAACCGTAACCTATCTCACCGATAATGCGAAAACGGTCGGCTATAGGGTCGGTACGCATCTTCAGCATCAACGGGATCTGCAGATATGTGTTGTACAAATTTCTGTCTTCAATGGTCTCGACTTGAAACTCGTCGACAACCTTATATTTATACGAAATCTTATTGCTGATGACATTGAATCCCGATGAAAAACCATAGTTTTCACCGAAATAATATATGCCCGTCAAACCGAAAGCATAGGTAAATCCATTGTCTTTGCTGACAATATTTTTATCAGAAGAGCCCAAAAACCCGATACCGATTCCTGCTTTCAAACCCAATTGATACTCATAACGTTGCGCTAAAGCGGCGATGGAAAACAGCATCACGAAAAGCAATAAGCAAAAATTCTTTTTCATATTTTGTCGTACGTTTAATTTTTTTAAATATCTTTGCAAAAATAATAAAAAATATTGAACTGATTAAAAATTTTACAATTATGAAGAAATTATTACTTGTTTTAGCAGTTGTTCTCTTCGCAAATGTTGCGAAAGCAGAAGGTTTCGGTTTCTGCATCGGACCAAAAGTCGGTTATCAGACGACGAAGCTTTCATTGGAAAAAGCTGAGATCAAGAAAGGTTTTTCAGATCACCTCACTGTTGGTGTCTTCGGAAGAATCACCATCAGCAACTTCATCATCCAGCCTGAATTGTTGTGGTTCAAGAGCGGAAATGTGTTTAATTTCGATATCGACCCATCAGTAAATGTCAACAACGGCATCAATGTCGACTTGAACCCATCTCTCACTCTTACCCAGCAAAACCTTGCACTTCCAATCTTTTTAGGCTATCAGATTGACGGAGGCATACTGAAATTAAGAGCCAACGTCGGTCCTGTGATGTATTTCTTGCTGAACCAGAAGCAAACTGTTGATTCAGAAGGCAATACACAGAGTGTCGACTTCGATAATCTCGATGCAAAAGGCATGACATGGGGCGCAGCACTCAACATCGGTCTCGATGTGTGGAAGCTCACTCTCGATGTCAATTACAGCTTCGGCCTCTCAGATTATTTCAAATCTGACAGCATCAACTGGAGCTTTGGCAACAGCAGCGGCACATTCAATCTCGACAAGACAAAACAGAACGTGTTTACCGTAACATTGGGTCTTAAGTTGTTATAAAATGTCAGCTACAAGCCTACCAAGTGCGCTTTTTGTAAGAAATCGCAGGAATTTTGCCTCGATGATGACGAAAGGCGCTCTTGCTGTCTTCACCGCCAACGAGGAAATGCCCCGCAACGGCGACCAATGCTACCCTTTCCGCCAGAATTCCGACTTCTTCTACCTCACCGGAATCGACAGAGAAGGGGCATATCTCATTTTGTATCCCGACCATCCGAGACCAGAGATGCGCGAGATATTGTTCATAGAGCCTTACAGCGAGACCAAAGCCATCTGGCGTGGCGAGATGCTCGACGCAAAACAGGCCCAAGCATTATCAGGCTGCCAAAACGTGATGTACGCCGACAGCTTCAACGACGTGCTTAAAGAATTGATACTCAGCAGCTCCAAGGTTTATCTCAACCTTTACGAATACGCACGTTTCGAGACCAAAGTGTCGACAATACAAGACCGTTTCGTGAAGGAGATAAAAGAGCAATATCCGCTCCATACCTTCGACCGCTCAGCCCCGATTTTGAATAAACTTCGCAAAATAAAATCTCCAGAGGAGATCGAAGTCATAAAACACGCCTGCGACATCACCGGAAAAGCGTTTCTGCATTGCTTAAACACAGTAAAACCCGGACGCTACGAATACGAGATGCAGGCCGAGATGGAATACATCTTCAAGATGAACAACGCCTCGGGTCACGCCTTCCACCCTATCGTCGCCGGCGGCAAAAACGCCTGCTGCCTGCATTATTCGAAAAACGACAGCATCTTGAACGACAACGAGTTACTGCTCTTCGACATGGGCTGCGAATACCAAAACTACGCCTCCGACCTGAGTAGGACAATACCGATCAACGGCAAGTTCACACCACGTCAGAAAGAGTGCTACGAGGCCGTCTTGAGAGTGAAAAAAGAGATCACTAAACTCTATAAAGTAGGCCATACCATCGACGAGATCAACCAGACGACCTACCAGCTGATGGAGAAAGAGATGATAAAACTTGGTCTGTTCACACAGCAAGACGTTGACAATCAAGACCCTGCGAATCCACTGTACCGCAAATACCTCATGCACGGCATGGCACATCACATCGGACTCGACTGCCACGACAACCTCGACAAATATGAGCCCTTCGCGCCCGGCATGATACTCTCGTGCGAGCCAGGCCTCTACATCCGCGAGGAAGGCATCGGAATACGTCTCGAAGACGACATCTTAATCACTGACAATGAGCCAGTTAACTTATTTGGAAATTTAGCAATAGAACCCGATGTCATTTCGAGCGAAACGTAGTGTAGTCGAGAAATCTCAGTCGAAATGACGTTTGAAAAGAAAATTTAATAAAAAATTATAAAAATGAAAAAGCTTTTTATCACATTCGTGGCCATCATCGCAATGGCCTTCAGCGCAAAGGCGCAGACAAACATTCAGGAACAGTACGACTTTAACCGTGAGCACCTCACAACAACCTTGGAAATGTTCCAGCCCGACAACTGGGGAAGCACGTTCTTCTTCACCGATATCTATCACCCGAACAACACCAACGGCCCTACAGGTTACTACACCGAAATCGCCCGTGGCTTGAACTTCTGGCAGAACACCAAGGCAGGCAACCTGAGCGCTCACGTGGAATGGAACGGCGGCCAGTTTGCCAACAACGCATGGCTCCTCGGTGCCGAATACCTCTTCCATTCAAAAGATTACAAATACACCTTGACTTGTGAGGTGTTGTACAAGACCATCGCCAAAGCCAAACAGGAAGTGCCTCTTCAGTTCACCATCGTGTGGGGCATCAGCGACTTATTCGGTGCTAAAGGCCTGACATTCAGTGGCTTCGCCGATTTCTGGTGGGAGACATTACAGTGGGCTCCTATCCTCGACGCTAACGGCGTGCAGGAGATCGACGCCAACGGCAATCCGAAGTTCGAAGAGACCACATGCGTGTTCATCAGCGAGCCACAGCTCTGGTACTGCGTCGGTCAGTTCTTCAACTGCCCTAACCTCCACGTCGGCGGCGAGGTCGAGTTCGCATATAACTTCGCAGGCGCATGGCGCAAGGAATATGTCGACAACAAAGGCTTCAACGTGTCGCCTTGCTTGGGTCTTAAATGGATATTCTAATACCATTAGAAAATAGTCAAAAAATAAAACAATGTTCAACAAAGAATTCTATATCAACCATCGAGCAGCCCTCAAGAAATTGATGCACAAGGGCTTGGCAATATTCGTGTCAAACGACGAGGCACCTCAAAACTACCCTGACAACACCTATCACTACCGTCAGGACAGTAACTTCGCCTATTTCTTCGGTTTGAACCACCCTGACTTGGTGGGCGTCGTCGACTTCGAGAGCGGCGAAGAGATACTCTTCGGCCAGGAAGTCACCATCGACGACATCATCTGGTGCGGTCCGCTGCCATCGTTGCAGGAACAAGGCGAGATGATTGGCATCAAAGACTGCCGCGACATCAACCGTTTTCCGGAATACATCCGCGAGCAGATGGAAAAAGGCCGCATGATTCACATCACTCCACAATATCGTGGCGGCATGGCCATAAAAATCGCCAACTATATGGACATCGACGTTCATGAGGTGGAAAACTATGTCAGCCAGCTCCTCATCGAGGCCATCGTGAGCTTGCGCGAAATCAAGAGCGACATCGAGATCCAAGAGATGGACAAGGCTGCCGACACTGCATATTTCATGCAGACCACAGCCATGAAGATGTGCAAGCCAGGTGTCATCGAACAACGTATCAGCGGCGCCATCGAAGGCATCGCCATAGCACGTGGCGGCATTGTGTCGTTCCCTAACATCGTCAGCCAAGACGGACAGACGCTGCACAACCACTATCACGGCAACATACTGAAAGAAGGCCGTATGATGGTGTGCGACTGCGGTGCTGAGACCGAGAACTACCTCGTCAGCGACTTCACTCGTACCACACCTGTCGGCGGCAAGTTCAACTCACGCCAAAAAGACGTGTACGAGATAGTGTTGAAGGCTAACATGGAAGTGGCGAAGAACACCAAGCCAGGCATCCGTTACATGGAGATGCATAAACTAGCGGTACGCACGCTCATCGAGGGCTTGCAGGGCATCGGCCTGATGAAAGGTAACGTCGACGACGCTCTCGCAGCAGGCGCACATTTCCTCTTCATGCCTCACGGCCTCGGACACATGCTCGGCATGGACGTGCATGATATGGAAGGCCTCGGCGAGATCAACGTGGGCTACAACAAAGAGACACCACGCTCGAAACAGGAAGGATTCAGCTGCCTCCGCTGCGGTAAGGTGCTGAAACCAGGTTTCGTGGTCACCGACGAGCCAGGATGCTACTTCATCCCTACACTGATCGACATTTGGAAATCACAAGGAAAACATAAGGATTTCATCAACTACGACAAACTTGAGACATTCAAGGACTTCGGCGGCATCCGCATCGAAGACGACCTCCTCATAACCGAGACAGGTAACAGAGTCCTTGGCAGACCTATCCCGAAGACCGTCGAAGACGTCGAGAGATGCTGCGCCGAAGACAACGGCGGAATCCACATTCCAGGAGTTTTTTAACAGAAATCGACAAATAATCGATATTTTTGTAGAGACGTTTCCCGAAACGTCTCTTTTTTTATAAAAAATTTAAAAAATTAACTGACATTTTGTCAGAATTTTGTATTTTTGCAGTTTTGGAATGAGATTTCTCCATTCCGCTCCGCTCCAGTCGAAATGACGAACGAAACATCCGACCATTTTCGTCATTTCGAGCGAAACGAAGTGAAGTCGAGAAATCACCGGCATGGATTGAAAAAAATAAACATCATATACAATGAAAATCTCATATAATTGGCTTAAGCAGTACATCAAATGCGACCTCCCGGCGGAGGAACTTGGAAAAACATTGACAGGAACAGGTCTCGAAGTGGAAGACATGACACGTTATGAGTCGGTGAAAGGCGGCCTCAAAGGCGTCGTCGTCGGCAAAGTGCTCACATGCATCGACCACCCTAACTCCGACCACCTC
>Ga0265298_10008026_pt1 | contig 12723 bp, 20 predicted proteins | sample AusTroGonzalo_MG_3_FD_193486 | JGI IMG/M metagenome (GOLD analysis project Ga0265298, IMG submission 193486) | Bovine rumen microbial communities from tropical cattle in Woodstock, Queensland, Australia - Gonzalo_01 | ecosystem: Host-associated > Mammals > Digestive system > Stomach > Rumen ... | reverse complement strand
GGAGTATTCCACATCAATCGGGTTCTCTACGGTAACGCGGCTTTCCGGTGAAGGCTCGATGACGCCTCTCTGAAAAGCACTGCTGATAGAGATCACAATACCGAGCGCCAGCAGCACCCAGCCCCACCAGGGAATCGGATGCGGCTTCGGAACCGGACGCTGCGGATTCTCTCTGACCGGCACCTGTTCGATCTTCCGGCCGCACTCCGTACAGAACTTTGCGCTGTCCGGTATCTGAGCACCGCAGTTTTTACAGAACATAGATGACCTCCTGCCCTGCCGTAATCGGCGGGGCTTTTTTTATTGCGTATTGTCAATCACGAGACGGCCGCAGAATCCGTATCTTGCTGATAATCAGGAACATAGGTTAATGCCAGCAGTTGACTGATCGCCTGATTCTGGCCCTTCTCATTCAACATGTTGAAATAACTCAGCAGTTCCTTTTCCTTTTTTGTCAGGATATCGGTGTACTGCTGCTGTTTCTGTTCTGCCGCCGCTTTTTTGGCATCGACATGATCATTCAGTTTCCGGATTACTTCACCTTCATGCTCTCCGGTTTTCAGCCAGGCAACGCTCACATTATGAGCTTCAGCGATTTCATACAGCATATTCATATAAGATTTGCTCCGACCGGCAAGCCAGTCAGATACCGTCTGCTGTGACGGCAAGCCTATGGAATCGGCGAATTCCTTTTTCGCACCGTGCATAAGCTGACCGTTTTCTTTTTTCGGAATCAAGCTGACAATCCGCTCCAGTATTTCATCCATAACGCGCCTCTTTTGATAATTTGTGGAATGCCGCTAATCGAGAGGCGCGTTTTTTGTGCAATAACAACGAAAATATGAAAACTCATAAAACAAGGCTTGCAAAATCTAAAATTATGAATTATCATAATATCGCCGTCCAAAAAGGACGCAAAAATATGACCTCTCATAGAGCGGTGATTATAATTGTTTCAAAGCAGTTACATTATATTACAAACTCTATGAGAAGTCAATATGAAAAATCATATTTTTATAGAAAGAGGTGAAAGAGCTTGACTTTGAAAGATCGGCGCATTGCCGCCAACCTCCGCCAGGAAGATGTCGCAAGGGAACTGGAAGTCGATCAGTCCACTGTCTGCAAGTGGGAACTGTTCGGCAACGTGCCTCTTCCGAAATATCAGAGAAAGCTGGCAGCTCTGTACGGGTGTTCTGTTGAAGAACTGCTTGCGGATGATGCTCCGGAAGAGAAGGACAGCGGCGGGTGTGGATAAGAGAAGATGGCGAAATCCATGTTCAAGAGAAAGGTGGTGAATCATCGTTGGACGAAAGACTTATAAAATGGCGAGAAGATTTTTTGCAATCCAACAAAGAACACCTAAGTGAAGAAGCATATCTACGCTTCAGCAAAGGATTGCGAGAACTTGATCAACAGCAGCTTATGAATTTGTTGATTTCGCAGAAGCATGAAGAGAAGGAACTTGAAAAATTCAAAGAAGACTATTTGAAATTTTACGCAAGTGTTTCCACAAAAGAGCAATACGCGCAAGCAAAAGAATATTTGGATGGCATGACGTTTGTTGATCTTGTTTTTTTTAGAAAAATGATAAACGACGAAAGCAAGAAGTACGAGAATATGTCGGAAAAAGAACGGCTGAAAGCGTTACGGCAAATATGGGAAGAAAATGTTGGCAGTGGCAACAGAACCGCGAAATCGTATGAAAAAGCTTCCTTTATGGCAGATGAAGACACGCAAAACTATTTAAGCATTATCGAAAAATATTTTGTTCAGGATTATATACATCTTACTGCAAAAGAAGACAGATTTTTGATCGAATTATGGGAAGGCAAGCAAGAATGGGATATTGATCCGTCTACTGGCGAAAACCGCGGAACGATCTTTGTTCCTTCTGATTTGTTCTTTGCAAAGACAATTGCTCTTAGAGATGTAGTTATCGAAGTAGATGAAAGAAACGATTTCAGCAATGGAACGGTTTGCAAAGCGAGAGTCATCATATTTGATGATTACAAGCAAAGAGTTGAAAACGCATTTGCTACTGAAAGCGAAGAACATTTTGAAGTTGGCATTTTTGTTGGTTATGATGGCGATTTTCCAGCGTTCTTCATTCCACTATATGTTTGCCCAGGATACGATTTTATGGTTTGGAAAGAAAAATATGGTCTATTTCCTGGAGTTTCTTTCAATGTGATTCCATCACGCTATGAGATAAATGGAGCTGTCCTGACTTTTTTTGAAACTTGGTATGGCATTCAAATTGCTTTGCTTCATCCAGATGTTAAAGATGTTTTCAAAAATCCACAAAGAACGCAATCTAATGATCATTCGGAAAAGGCAAAGAAGAAAAAACGCAGAGTAGTACGGTATGTTAGAAAGCATATCATCACTTTGACAGAGTTGGAAGAATATGCAAAAACCGAAGATGCAGAGAGAAAATACCACAGAAAGTGTTTGGTTTGGCATGTTATTGGACATTGGCGTACTTATAAAAACGGTACAAGGGTATTTATTCAACCTCATTGGAGAGGTGTTTTACGTCAAATTAAAACTGCTTCTAATGTTGAAGCAAGAGACAGAGAATTGTCATGTGGCTCCAAAATAATCGGAAGACTAACGGATGAATAGAAACCGCTTGCCAAAGCGGTCACTCTGACAAGCGGGGCGGGTGAGCTGACGGGCAGCTCGATTTGAAAAGGGATTTTATTTTACCATGGAATAGGGAGAAAGGTCAATAGAAATATGACTTACGAAATACAACCTGAAGATGTTGAGGAAATAATCAATATCATCTCACAAAATCCAAGTTTGAGATCACGATTGCTCTCCGTTCTACAAGACCGGCCAGCGATGTGGCAGGTGGATGAATCTTCTGGTCACAGATTATTCCGTACATTTTGTGAGGAAAAAGGCGTTTCCGTCCGCACATATAATGCAGTCGCAAGATCACAACATATGGGCAGTAAATGTACAGTGAATGATATTGTGGCCGATTTCAACAGGTCGAACATCAGCTATCTTGACGATTATTTCAGCAACTTCCGAGGCGTTGGAAATGAAGGCGTTGGAGAACTGATGAGAGCGTTTGATGAAATAACTTTGGATTCGCGAAAGAATGCAAAAGAAAAATCTGTTGAGCAAATAACACCGATATCCAATGGGAAAAAACAAAAATGCTGCGATCTTAAAGATATGTCTGTCGAGGAAGCCAAAGAAAAATACAACAAACTACTGAAAGCATCGGAAGAATTAGAAGAACGAGTAAGGAATATGGCGTGATCACATCAAATTAAAAGGGGAAAAACAATGAGAATCTATATCAGCGGAGCGATCAGCTCCGACATCAATTATCAGGAGAAGTTCGAGAAAGCGGCCATGGAACTGAAAGCGGCCGGTCACATTCCGATCAGTCCGACAGATCTTCCGGGCGGTCTGACCGAAGGGGAGTACATGCAGCTCGATCATCTCCTGATCAGCTTTGCGGATGCGGTCTTCATGCTGGATGACTGGACAGCAAGCACCGGAGCGCAAATCGAGTACGAGCTGGCGGTACATGCCAGCAAGCCGGTTTTCTACTCCACGAGCAGGAAGAGCCGGGAACAGCTTGGCCTCCAGCCGGTGTTCTGAAGGTGTGAGTCATGGATGAGAAAAAGCCGCGGCGCAGATGGATCAGCAAGCTCAAAGAGGGCGAACATGTGGTGTGCCGGGTTCCGATCTACAATTTCAATAATGAAATCAGAGAGTGGAGCTGCAACTTCATTGCGAACTATCAGGAGCGGAAGATGATCGCTGTGTGCTATCTGGACGGATATCGGTCTGAAAGCGCATATGTGCCGTACCAAGACGTACTGGCCGTGTACGACAAAGACGGTCCGGTCATGAAGTTCGACGGAGGGTGTCTGTACGGGCCGTCCGCTCTGCTGATAAGGAGGTAGACAGAAATTACCTATCTGGACTTTCTGAAAACGAAGGTGGAAATCGCACCGGTCAGCGGCTTCGATGTGAACCCGGACGAACTGAGCGGCAATCTGAAGCCGCACCAGAAGGACGCGATTGTCTGGGCGCTGAGGGGGGGGCGTCGTGCTCTGTTTGAATCCTTCGGTCTGGGCAAGACGGCGCAGGAGTTGGAGTTCTGCCGACAGGTGCTCAAGCATGACGGCGGCAAGGCCCTGATCGTGCTGCCGCTGGGCGTCCGGCAGGAATTCAAGCGGGACGCGGTGAACATCCTCGGAATGGGAGAGCCGACCTACATCACGCACCTGGACGAAGCAACGGAAGACGGTGTGATCTACATGACCAACTACGAGCGGGTCCGGGACGGTGACATCGACCCGACACACTTCTCCTGCTGTGTGCTGGATGAGGCGGCGGTACTCAGGAGCTTCGGGAGCAAGACCTATCAAACCTTCCTGCCGAAGTTCAAGGGCGTGAAGTACAAGCTGGTCGCCACGGCGACACCGGCACCAAACCGGCTGAAAGAGCTGATCCACTACGCGGGATTCCTTGAAGTGCTGGACACCGGACAGGCATTGACCCGGTTCTTCCAGCGGGACAGCACGAAGGCGAACAACCTGACGCTGTACCCGCACAAGGTAGAGGAATTCTGGCTGTGGGTATCGAGCTGGGCGCTGTTCATCGAACGTCCTTCCGATCTCGGCTATGACGATGAAGGCTACGCGCTGCCGGAGCTGGAGATCCGGACGCACTGTATCAGCAATCCGGAAGCGGAGCATGTTGACAAGGACGGGCAGTTCAAACTGATGAACGACGCCACGGCCAGTCTGAGCGAGGCGTCGCGGGAGAAGAAGGAAAGCATCAAGGCCAGAGTAGCCAAGGCAAAGGAAATCGTGGATTCCGACCCGGAAGCGAGTTTCATTCTGTGGCATGACCGGGACGCCGAAAAGGACGAGCTGAAAAGACAGATCCCCGGCGTCGTGGAAATTTACGGCACGATGGACTACGAGGAACGGGAAAAGCGGGTGCTGGACTTCTCGGACGGCAAGTTCCGTCTGTTCGCCACAAAGAAATCCCTGTCAGGCGTCGGCTGCAACTTCCAGTACCACTGCCACCGGGAGATCTTCGTCGGGATCGACTATGCGTTCCATGACTTCATCCAGGCGATCCACCGGTGCTATCGCTTCCTCCAAGACCGGAAGGTCATTGTGGACATCATCTACACGGAGGCGGAGGACCCGATCTACCGGGTGCTGATGGATAAGTGGAAGCTCCATAACGAACAGCAGGAGCGGATGCGGGAGATCGTACAGAAATACGGTCTGACCGAAGCGGCGCAGGCGGAAAAGATGCGCCGGAGTATAGGAGTAGAAGAAATGACAGTAGAGGGCAAGAACTTCACTTGCATACACGGCGACTGCGTAGAGCAGACGGCCAAGATGGAATCTGAGAGCGTGGACATGATCCTCACGTCGATTCCCTTCTCGAACCACTACGAATACACGCCGAGCTACAACGACTTCGGACATAACGAGAACACGGAGAAGTTCTTCGAGCAGATGGATTTTCTCTCACCGGAGCTGCTGCGGGTGTTGCGGCCGGGACGGGTGTTTGCCTGTCACGTCAAGGACCGGGTGCTGTTCGGCAATGCGACCGGGACGGGAATGCCAACCATGGAACCCTTCCACGCCATGTGCATCGAGCACTACATGAAGCACGGCTTCCAGTATTTCGGCATGATCACGATTGTGACGGATGTGGTCCGGGAGAACAACCAGACCTACCGCCTCGGATGGACGGAGCAGTGCAAGGATGGCACGAAAATGGGCGTTGGCTGTCCGGAATACGTGCTGCTGTTCCGGAAGCTGCCGACAGACACCAGCACGGCCTATGCGGATGTCCCGGTGGAGAAGACCAAAGAGGAATACACCAGGGCGCAATGGCAGATCGACGCTCACGGATTCTGGCGGGACGGCGGCGACCGGCTTCTCACGAAGGAAGAGGTCATGAACATGCCCGTTGACCGGCTTCAGGCGGTGTACCGGAAGTACAGCCGGGATCATGTGTATGACTACGCCGAGCATGTGGAGATGTGCAAGAAGCTGGACAGCGAAGGGCATTTACCGGCCACATTCATGGTGATGGCACCGGGGAGCTGGGCTGCGGATGTCTGGGACGACATCAACCGGATGCTGACGCTGAACACCACGCAGAGCCAGCGGAGACAAGCACTCCATGTCTGCCCACTCCAGTTCGAGACGGTGGACAGGCTGATCAACCGGTACAGCAATGAGGGCGACCTGATCTTTGACCCCTTCGGCGGCGTCGGTACCGTACCGCTTCGGGCTTTGAAGCTTGGGCGGCGTGGACTGATGACCGAGCTGAACGAAGGATACTTCCTGGATGCGGTCGGGTACCTGCACGAAGAGGAAGAAAATCAGAACGTTCCAACCTTGTTTGATTTTCTGGAAACGGAAGTGAGGGACATGGCCGATGGCTAAACTCAGCAGACGCTATCAGAGAAGCACGGTGCCGGAGGATACCCGGTACCGGCTGAAGCAGGAGGAACGGAAGCTCCCGACACCGGTAAGACGGGCGCGGGAGCACCACGCAAAGGAGAAGAAACATGCCGAAGGCGGTAGCAAAAACGAAGATTGAACCGGAGTATCCGGAAATGAACTGGCTGCGGGCGGCGATCTACGAGCGGAAGAAGACAATGAATCTTAGCTGGGACCAGATCGGGGCGGCGGTCGGGACAACCGGTGATGCGCTGAAACACCTGATGCACAACCATCCGGACCCATGGGACTGGCCGCGGTATACGCTGAAAAAAATCTGCCGGGTGCTGGGGATCGAAATCAGGATGTTTGTCGTCGGAAGCCCGGAGGACCCGTGCCAATGAGCAGCAGTTTCTATCAGGACAATCCCTGTACGGAATGCCAGCCGCCGCAGAGACAGCCTGGATGTCATTCATCCTGTACGGTCTATAAGAAATGGCGGTACACCATCGACGAGCGGAAAGCGAAATATTGGGGAGACAGAAGCAAACGGTCCATGCTCGACAGTATGGAAAAGGCCCGGATGAAAAACCGGGGCAAAAGGAGGTAAACAGAAAAACATGGCAGAGACTTACGATGTCTTCATTTCGGACGGAAACCGACTGAGCAGCTACGACCACAGAACGGACGTGAAGCTCGGCGAGGTTCTGAAAGAGAGAAAGTATAACTGGCTGAAGGGATCTGTCCGCGTCAACGGCAAGAGCGTGCCGGACAGCGCGATGGATGAAACGCTGGAGCAGATTCAGCGGGAAACCCTGATGGAAACGGGGCGGTATTACACCACCTATATGAAAATCACCTGCCGGACGCCGGAAAACGACCCGTCGAAGAAGCGGGAAAAGCCGGTCAGGAGAAGGGAGCGGACCGATGTACGTTAATCCCTTCTGGTTTGGAGTGCTGACCACCATCCTGGTGGAAATCGTTGTTGTGATCATCGGTGCGATTGTCAGTATCGTTCGGTATCGCGGAGATGAAGAGGGAGGTCAAGATGGAAGCGACCATGGGAAGACACCTTAAACCGCTGCCGTGCGGGAAGCCGGAGAAACTGAGCCGCAGGGCCATCCGCGCCTTGCCGCTGCGGGTACGGCAGGAGCGGTACGAGAAAGAGAAGCAGGAGCTTTTCTTCCAGATCCGCGACCTCTCCCCGGAAGAGGTCGGCAGAGCGCATAAGGCACTGGCGGACAAATGGCAGGTGTAGGGATGTATATCTGCCATAAATGCGGGGCGGTCTTCGACGAACCGAACATCCGGACCGAACGGGAAATGCACAGCGAGTTTCTTCCGGAAATCGTCTGGGAAGACCTGCACTTTCCGATCTGTCCGGAATGCGGCGGGAATGACTTCGATGAGGCGGCACTGTGCGAATACTGCATGAATGAGTTTGATGCGGACGACCTGATCGGCGGGACGCTCTGCAAGGGCTGTCTGGATGAAATACTCCGGGGCCGCGGCGATCTGGTCAGGGCGTACATCATGGGAGACCCAGAGGCTTTCGTGGAATATCTGCACGGCAATCCGGAACTGAAGCCGACGGGAGGTACGGAAGAATGAAGCTCGGAACACTGGACGAGATCAAACGGGACATGGAATCCGGCATCTGGGACTTCACCAAAGACGGGGAATGCTCCAACTGCGGACAGTGCTGTTCGGACTTCCTGCCGGTATCGGCGAAGGAAATCCAGACGATTCGGCGGTACATCAAGCGGAACAACATCAAAGAGCAGGTTCACTTCCTGCCGACCGCGAGGCCCTGTATCGACATGATCTGTCCATTCCGGAACAACCTGGAAAAGCGCTGCGAAATCTATGAGGTTCGACCGGCAATCTGCCGTGATTTCCGGTGCGACAAGCCGAAGAAACAGATATGGGCCGACCGGGATCTGTACCAGGCGAAATGCCGGGTCGTGTCCATGTACGAAACATTCTTTAAGAAAAGGGGGAAAAGCAAGTGACGGAACAGGAATACCGGAGTCATCCTGCCATCAGCCGGTCAGAGCTGTGGTGGATGGACAGAAGCCCGGAGTATTTCCAGTATAGAAAAAACAATCCGATGGAGCCGACGCCCTCCCTGCTGTTCGGACAGGTGGCACACAAGCTGCTGTTGGAACCTGCGGACTTCAGCACCGATTTTGCGGTCGCGCCAGCCGTTGACAGGAGAACCAGAGACGGCAAGGCCGCATGGGAAGAGTTCCTGCTGACGGTCGGGGAGAGAAAACCGGTGGACGCGGCGACCTATGAGCAGGCGTCTGACATGATCGCGGCGGCGAGGATGGTCCCGCTTGTCAACGAACTTCTGGACGGCGATCACGAAGTCCCGCTGTTCTGGACGGACCCGGACACAGGCGTGGAATGCAAGTGTCGGCTGGATTCCATGAGAAGGGACGACAACGGCGTGCCGGTCGTTGTGGACTACAAGACCACGAACGACGCCAGCTACAAAGCCTTCCTGCGGGATGTGGTCAATTACGGCTACTACTTCCAGGCGGCCATGTACTCCGAGGGCGTGATTCACAACAACCTCTGCCCGAAGCTGATCAAGGGCAAGGCGAAAAAGCGGTGGGCAAAAAGTCCGGAAACCGGCAGACGGAAATACTGGACCGAGTACGAAGAGGACGAATACCGCATGGACAGCGATGAAGGCGAGATCGTGCATCCGCGGTGGGTCTTTATTGTGCAAGAAAAGGCCGAGCCATATTCGGTGAACATCTTCGAGATGGAGATGGATTTTATCACCGCCGGATATGACAAGTTCCGGGAGCTGATCGGCACCTATGTGTCCTGTCTGGAAACGGATTACTGGCCCGGCTATATGGGCGTCCTGGACGAGCCGAACATTCTCAGCCTGCCGAGTTGGCTGATTAACAGAGACGAATAACAAAGGAGGAAAAAACAGACATGATCCCTGACGAACTGAAACGCATGAAGCCGCTGACCGGAAAGGAGCGGCTGGGCATGAACCGCGACAGCGAATATCTGGGCGCGGAGGACATCGAGCCTGGTACCGAACCGATCCTGACGATTGACGCCCTGTACAGCGGCATGATCACCCTTCAGAGAGGGAAGGAACAGAAGGACGTGATTGCCTTCAAGGAAGAGACCGTACCAGGTATCCGGAAGGTGCGCCCGCTGGTCTGCAATTCCACGAACCGGAAAACGCTGCGGAAGCTCTACAAGGCGGTCACGGCGGAGAATCTGGTCGGGAAGCGCATTCAGCTCTGGATCGACCACAAAGTCCGGGACCCGCAGACCGGGGAACTGACGGACGGCATCCGGATTCGGGAAAAGAAACCGGAGGCAGCCAAGGCCGAGCCGATCATCTGCGCAGACTGCGGCAAGCCGATTGTGGCGATTCAGAAATTCAGCGCGGAGCAGATCGCCATGCTGAATGAGAAGCGGTACGGCCGGAAAATCTGCGGCGAGTGCAGCAAGAAGCTGGCCGAGGCGAAAGCAGCGGAAGAAGCCGAGGAAGAGGAAGATACCGTCATGAGCGTGTCGGCCGAAGAGCTGGAAGAGACAGGAGGAATTGATGAATGAGCCTGAACAAGTGGATCGGTATCGGGCGTATTACGAAAGATCTGGAAAAGGAAACCACGCCCAGCGGCGTCTCCAAGCTGAAGTTCACCATCGCCGTGGAAGACGACTACAAGCCGAAGGACGGCGACCGGAAGACCAACTTCATAGACTGCGTGGCCTGGCGGCATACGGCGGACTTTCTGGAAAAGTACAGCGGCAAGGGCCGGAACATCTGCGTGGTCGGTAAGCTGGAGCAGAACAAATGGGAGGACAAGGACGGAAACAAGCGGTCCAAGCTGGAGGTCCAGGTCGATAACGTTTACTTTGCGGACAGCAAGCGGGACGGCGAGAACTCCGGATCTTCCTACAGCTCATCCGAAAGCGCCGCGCCGAACGTGGACGCCAGCGAGTTCACGGAACTTCCGGACGACGGGGAACTGCCCTTCTAAACGGCCATGAAGATCATCTGCGACAGCCGCGAGAAGTGGACGCAGTCGGGAAGCGCGGACAGGCACATCCCCGACTGGTTTGAGAAGCACGGCATAGAGTACGAGGTCAGAAAATTGGAAGTGGGCGATTATCTGATCGAAGGACATCCGGAGCTTGTGGTGGACAGGAAGAAATCGCTGGACGAGCTGGCCACAAACCTGATGAACCGGAACGACTCCGCCCGGTTCTGGCGGGAAGTGCGGCGGGCGCATGAACAGCATGTGAAGCTGGTGATTCTCTGCGAATGCGGCGGTCAGGTGAAGACCATCAACGACGTGCCGAAATGGCGGTCACAATACAGTCCGGTCACGGGGCGGCGGCTGATCAATGAGATGATCCGGCTGGAAATGAGCTACGGCGTGCTGTGGCAGTTCTGCGACAAACGGAGCACGGCACGCCGGATAGTAGAGCTCCTGTCCGTGACGGACGGGAATGCAGGAACAGGAAAAACCGCTTCCGTGCGGTCACACGGGGGCGGGACGGTGAAAGCCGTCAAAGGATTTGAAAAGGGGAAAACAAACAAATGGGTGAAATTGAAATGCGGCAGGAAGTTCCGATGTGGGCGGCGCTGAAGCTGCCGGAGCATAAAGACAGCGATGGTACGAAAGAGTACCGGCCGAAGAAGAGCAGGAAACATCTGGTGGAACCGGAGCGGGTCCGGCTGGATGTGATGGCGTTCATGAAGCGGCGCGGCATTGCCCTCATCCTGATCGCGGCCTTTGCAATTTACGGCTGGACCGTGTACGCGGTCACGAAGCGAAAGGTCACGAAGGATGTCACGGCAGAGGTCGAGTCCAGAATGCGGGCCGGGTTTGCGCAGTATCTTCGGGACCAGGAATACCAGAACAGCGCGGCAAACTTCCTGACCGGGGAAGCGTCCTTTGAAGCAGCGCTGGACGCGGACAGTGAGTACGGCGCACGGCTGATTTACGGGTACCTGAAGAACGGCGGGATCACGCTGGCGCAGGCCAAGGCGATTATCTGCTGTGTTGAAGCGCGTGTTCTCAGCGGCTACGATTCCAGCTTTATCGAAGCGGTACGGCATCCGTCGCAATGGCAATGGTATTCGGACGATAACCCTGTCCGGGATGAGGACAAGGAGCTGGTCAAAACAGTGCTGCGGGATCTGCGGAAAGGGAAATTCCCGAACGGATTCACGGAAAACTTCATCTATATGGAGTGGACGCCTGGGGACATCGTGCTGCGGGACAAATGGGAAAAAGACAGCAAAACGCATTATTGGAGGATGCCTGAATGATTTTCAAATGCGAGAAGAAAGAATTGCAGACGGCAACGGCCAACGTGTCGAGAGCGGCGGCGGTGAAAAGTCCCGTCCCGGCCATGGAAGGAATTCTGCTGGAAACGGACGGTGGGAAGCTGAAGCTGACCGCCTATGACGGGAAGATCGGGATTTACACCCGGATCGAGGCGGAGATCAGCGAGGACGGCGCAGTGGTCATTCCCGCCCGCTTTCTGGTGGATCTGGTGCGGAAGCTGCCGGAGGGCAAGGTCACGGTCAAAACGGACCGGAACTGTACCTGTGTGATTTCCTGCGGCAAGACAGAGGTCAAGGTCGGCGGCTATGACCCGAAGGACTTCCCGGAACTGAGCGCGATCAATGAGATCGAGAACGTCGGTGTACCGGAAATGCTGTTGAAGAGCATGATCCAGCAGACCATCTTCGCCGTGTCTGCGTCCGAGAGCAGACCGATTTACACCGGCATTCTGTTTGAGGTCGGAGAGCATGACCTGACGCTGGTGGCTATTGACGGCTATCGCATGGCCAAGCGGAGCGAGACCATGGACAACGTGACCATGAGTCCCTGCCGATTCGTAATTCCTGGAAGCACCTGCGCCGAGGTTGAACGGATCTGCAATGCGGGAAAGTTTGAGGACGTGGCGATCTCACTGGGCGACAAGCACGCTTCCTTCTCCATCGGCGATACGGTGATCGTCAGCCGCAGACTGGAAGGCGAGTTTATGAACTATCAGAAATCCATTCCGGCGGCATTTGAACATGAGATCATCGCTGACCGCAAGGATCTGATGAACGCCATTGACCGCACGGCGCTGGTCATCCACGACAAGCAGAGCTCTCCGGTGGAAATGACGCTGAATGACGGGTACCTGGAGCTGGAATGCAACACCACCTTCGGCCATGCGGCGGATAGCTGCTTCTGCGAGGGAGACGGAGGCGGCCTGCGGGTCGGAT
>Ga0265298_10008025_pt1 | contig 12723 bp, 9 predicted proteins | sample AusTroGonzalo_MG_3_FD_193486 | JGI IMG/M metagenome (GOLD analysis project Ga0265298, IMG submission 193486) | Bovine rumen microbial communities from tropical cattle in Woodstock, Queensland, Australia - Gonzalo_01 | ecosystem: Host-associated > Mammals > Digestive system > Stomach > Rumen ... | reverse complement strand
GTTCACGAAACAGGGTGAAGTCAAGCTCGCCGACCTGGGCATCGCGAAAAATGACGACAAGGAAAACGAGCTGACCAAGACCAACATGATGATCGGCACGCCGGCATATCTTCCCCCGGAACAAGCCCAGAATGCAAAGGGTGTCGACGGGCGGGCGGACATCTACAGCCTCGGAGCGACCTTCTACGAGATGCTGACGGGTCAGCATCCGTATCCCGGCAACAACACCATCGAGATCCTCCACAAGCTGTTTTCGGATCCGGTCCCCGATCCGCGGAAAGTCAATCCCGAAGTGTCTCCGGCGTCCGCCGCGATCGTCATGAAAATGCTGGCGAAGAATCCGAAAGACCGATTCCAGAACGCAAATGAGCTCCTGGAGACGATGGACAAGACCTTCCCGCCGCACACCTCCTATGAGGCGGGCGAACTGATCAAGAAAGTGATCGCCGGAGAATGCCAGAACAGCACGACATTCAGTTCCAGCATCTCCTCGGCGCATTTCCTCCTGTGGCGCCTCAAAGTCAAAAGGTCCAACAAGTGGCTGATCGCAGCCGCGGCGGGGCTTTTCGTCGCCTGCTGCATCGTCGGGATGCTGTTCCTGTTCCTCGGCAAACGCTCCGGCGACCGCCCCCAGGCTTCAACCGGCCCGGAGACCGTGACAACGGAACCCGCTCCCGCCGTTACGACCCCCGTTCAGGCACAGGAAACCCATTATGACCTGCAAATCATAACGACGCCCGACGCGGAGATCCATTTCATCTCCCAGGACGGCCAGATGAGGATGTATTCTTCGGACCATGACGGGATGCTCTCGATCCCCGGCCTGGAGAGCGGCAAGTACAAGGTGCGGATCTCCCGGAGCAACTACCGTCCGATCTCCCGCGATTTCGAGCTGAAAAGCAATATGACGCTTGACATGCCAATGGAGGCCGACCTGAAAAAACTCGTGGTCAAAGCCCTCCCCGGTTCGGAGATCAAGGTCTCCGGCGTCGAAAACGGGGAAAAAACGGTCAAGGCGTCTGAAGATGGAAACGCGGTCATTTCCGACCTTCTGGGCGAAACCGTCTTCCTCCGGATCGAGCTGCCCGGCTGGGAAACATACGAACAGACTCTCCTGATGAACAAGGACATGGAACTTCAGGTGCCGCAGAAGAGGATTCGGGTCGAACTCGCCTTGCGGACCGTCCCGTTCGCAAAGATCGTCCTGAAGCAGGACGGCAAGGAAATCCAGTCCGTCAAGGCAAGCTCCCTGGGACTGGCCGTCGCGGACGGCATTCCCGCCGGAGAATACCAGCTGACCGTCTCCAGCGACGGCTATCATCCGCAGGAGCTTACCTGCGACCTGACCCGGAACCAGAACCTGAACGTGGAACTGGAAAGGATCACATTCGAACTGCAGATCAGCGCGGATGCGGAAACCCAGCTCATGGTGTACTTGGATCACCAGCTCCAGGGGACCTATCTCGTCCCGGCCTCCGGGAACCTGGAGCTGACCGCCATGCCGCAGGGCAAGTATTCCATCACCGCGGAAAAGAAGGGCAAGAAGAGTCAGAGTTTCGACCTGGTGCTGGACCAAAACCAGTCACTGGACTGCCATCTGGCCGACGAAGCGGTTGTTGCCGCCGGAACCGGATCGCAGCAGGATGCCGCGCCCGGCACGGAAAAACCGGATGACACGCAGCTCGCACAACAGGGACAGACCGATGCGGGAACTCCGGCTGAGGAGGTTTCGGAAAACACGGAGACCACCCCGCCGGAAGAAATCGTGACCGACGGCACGATCAATGTCTTCTTCATGGCGTCCACGGAAGTGATGAACCTCGTCCGGGAAAACGGCGTGGAGATCACCATCGGAGAACAAAGCTGGTCCGATGTGAAGAAATTCCCCTGGAGCCAGACGATCGAAGCCGGGCAATACAAGGTCAGCGTCCGTGGCGACGGGATCGAGGAAATGCTCCTCCCGCAGTTCACCGTCAATGCCGGACATGAAAACGAATGCCTGCTCGAACTTTCGGCGAAGCCGTCCTATGTGCAGTTCGTCTCCAACCAGGAAGACGCGGAGATCACGTTCAACGACTCCACATACAAACCGGGACAGGAGGCCGAATGCGAGACATTCCGCGAATTCACGGCCGAGGGTGTCTATGACGGAGAAACGATCTCCCGGACCGTCCGGAGCACAAAGCCGGGCGACAAGCTGACGCTGGAGTTCAACTTCACGCCGAAAACGGTCGCCGAGGCCACCCCGGAGGAAAAACCGGACGAGAATACGGACGAGAACCCGAACGAGAATACGGAAGCAACCGCATCGTCCGGCGCGGAGCAGGAAAACAAGCAGGAAACCGCAGCCGCGGAAACCTCCGCGGCGACGGAAGAAGGCCACCCGATGCAGGACCAGTACCTCGAAGGCATGAAGCAGTTCGCCGACCGCAAATACAAGGATGCGCTGAAAACGCTCACCCCTGTCGCGGAGGCCGGCCACTTGGACGCCATCATGAAAGTCGCGGAGATCAATGAACGCGGACTCGGCATGTGGTTCTCCGATTCCGCGGAGGCTTTGAAGTGGTACCGCAAGGGCGCCGATCTCGGGAACCCGGAAGCCGCCCTCAAGGCAGCAAAATTGATTGACGACGGCGCGAAGGGGACCTCGACGGAAATGCTGAATTATTACCTGAAAGCCACATCCCTGAACCAGCCGGACGTCCTGTACCGCATCTCCAATTTGTACAAGACCGGATACAAGGACATCCCGCAGGACGACGCGAAGGCCCTGGATTATCTCCGGCAGGCGGCGGAACTCGGCCTGCCCGACGCGATGTTCGATCTTGGCGTCCGCTACGAGAAGGGCGACGGCGTCGTGTCCAACACCCAGACGGCCATGAACTGGATCAACAAGGCGGCGGATGCCGGTCACGACAGGGCCCAGCGTTACCGCAAGCAGTTGAGGCAATGACCGGAGGCATTCGTTCCGCATTCAATCCGATCTCACCGCTGCTCCACGAAGCCGCGTGAACATACTTACTCAAACAAACTGAAACCAGAAGGAGTTTTTATTCACATGAAAAGCAATCATCTGCTGATGGCCGCATTCGGGATTACATCGATGGTCCTTACCGGATGCGCGAATCATCTCCGCGACATGGAGAGCGTTTCGCAGGAGGAAGACAAGAAGACCCTCAATGTCAAGTACGACCTGAAGCTCACGCCGGAAACGATCCGTGATGCGTCCTATCACGTGGAGATCGAAAAGCTCGAATCCGTGGAAGTCAAGAAATTCCAGGTCAACACGGTCAAATCAATTGTCACCCCGTACCAGGGCTGGCGCGAATTCTATGAAGTCCCCGCCGGAATCGGACTCCTCCCGGTCTCCATCGGCTCGCACCTCCTCTTCATCTGCACCTTCGGCATCCTCCCGTACGATGTCCCGAAACACATCACGAACCTCTCCTTCACGGGCATGAACCCCGCGCTGAACTGGGAGAATGAAGAACGTTCCGAAGAAAACCTGGTCTCGGCCGAACGCAAAATGCTGAGCGACGTCACGGAAAACATCAAGACCCCGCTGGCACAGCAGGAGATCACCATCCGTTCCGAAAAGGACAACAGAAAATACATGACGGACGATTTCGGCGGATTCGACCTGAACTTCCTCGCCGTGAACGACAGGGACTCCTTCTTCCCCAACGCGAGAAAGATCTCGTTTGTCCTCGAAGGTTCGCCCGAAAGGGAACTGAAACACGTCATCCTGACCAGAGATTTCCTTGCCCGTCTGCTTAAGGCGCAGGCCAGGATCGCCGCCTACCGCGAAAAGCCCTCCGGAAAGGACCTCTTCGACACGGTGATCTATCTGGAGAAGAACGGCTTCGAACAGCTGGCCTATTCGCTTGAGGAAAGCGAACTGGCAAGAACCGCAAATGACAGCAAGTTCCAGGGGGATTTCAAATCCGCGGCGGCATCCCAGGAATAACCGCTCCTCCGCACGGATCTTCCCGTTGGAAACGATCGACCCCGTCAGCCGGACTGGCGGGGTCGTTTTTTTTCGGATGCATCTCGGGCGGCAAAAAAGAAAGGCGGACCCGTATTGCCGGGCCCGCCCGCCTTGCAGCCGGATCACTTGTAGGGGAAGATCGTCAGGATCTTTCCCGATGCATCGTAGTTCAGCTCGGTGAACTTCACATTGCGTCTGTGGTTGATGCCGTTCGAAAGTTCGCAGTCGTGATAGAAGAGATACCACTTGCCGTGGTATTCCAGGATGGAGTGGTGGGTCGTCCAGCCGAGCACCGGCTCCAGGATGCGTCCCTGATAGGTGTAAGGGCCGTAGGGATTGTCCGCGACCGCATAGACGATGTAGTGGGTCGTGCCGGTCGAGTAGGTGAAATAGTACTTCCCGTTGTACTTGTACAGCCACGGGTCTTCGAAGTAGCGGCGGTCCTCGTCGCCCGCCTTGATCGGCTGGCCGTTTTCATCCAGGATGACGATGTCGCGTGGCGTCTCGGCGAATTCGAGCATATTGTCCTTCATGAGGGCGATCTTCGGGCAGACGGCATTTTCGTCCTTCCCCGGCTCCGTGCCATTCGGATCGAACTTGCCTGTCCGGTATTTTTCGAGCTGGCCGCCCCAGAGGCCGCCGAAGCACATGTAGACTTTCCCGTCATCGTCCGGGAACGCGCACGGATCGATGCTGAAACTGCCCTTGATGCATTCCGGTTCGGGCGTGAACGGGCCTTCCGGCTTGTCGCTGATGGCGATGCCGAGCCGGAAATTGCCGTCCTTGTCGCGGGCGGGGAAAACGAGGTAGTACCTGCCGTTTTTGAACGCGACATCCGGCGCCCACATCTGCGTGCTGACCCACGGGACATCGTACTGCGACAGCGCCAGGCCGCAGTCGACCGGATCGCTGGTCTCGTCATCCATGCGGAAGACGTGGTAGTCCTCCATCTGGTATTCGTCACCGTTGTCATTATCCTCGCCGTCGTGCGGAATGTCGTGCGACGGATAGATGTAGATCCTGTCGTTGAAAACGTGTGCGGACGGATCCGCGGTGAACATGTGCGTGATGAGCGGTTTTCTCTGCTGGGCCATGGGTGTCTCCTTGTCGAAGCTCCGCCCGTTCCGGGCGTTTTTGTGTGGTTGTGCATGCATGCGAAACAATACAGGATACTATAGCAGAAATCAGATGAAAATCAAGCGGGAAACCTTTTTTTCGGGAGATGTCCGCGTCAGACCGACCGAGTGAAGGGAAAAACGCCTTTTGTCCGCGTTTTCCGTCCGCGGGTTGTTTTCCGGGGGAATCCGTGCTATATTAATACCCGGCAGAGAAAGCAAAAAAGGAGCATCGGACATGCGAGACGTTGTTTGGGGACTGCTGATCCCGTTTGCAGGGACGGTCGGTGGTGCGGCCTGTGTTTTTTTCATGAGACGGGCGTTGAACGACACGATGCAGCGGGTCATGACCGGATTCGCCGCGGGCATCATGGTGGCGGCATCCGTGTGGAGCCTGCTGATCCCGGCCATGGAACAATCCGGCCAGCTGGGGCGGCTGGCGTTTCTTCCCGCGGTGACAGGGTTCCTGCTCGGGATCCTGTTCCTGCTGTTGCTGGACCACCTGACGCCGCATCTGCACCGGAACACCACCCGCGCGGAGGGACCGGAAAGCCGTCTTTCGCGCACGGCGAAAATGGTGCTGGCCGTGACGCTGCACAACATCCCGGAGGGAATGGCCGTCGGCGCAGTCTATGCGGGATTCCTCGCAGGATCGAATGACATCACGGCTGGGGGCGCGCTCGCACTGTCGCTCGGCATCGCCATCCAGAATTTCCCGGAGGGAGCGATCATCTCCATGCCGCTTCATTTCGAGGGGAAAAACAGGATGAAATCCTTTCTTTACGGCGGACTGTCCGGCATCGTGGAGCCCGTTTTCGGCGGACTGACCATAGCCGCCGCTGGCATCATCATCCCGGCGATGCCGTATCTTCTGAGCTTCGCCGCAGGCGCGATGATTTATGTGGTCGTGGAGGAACTGATCCCCGAGATGTCCGCAGGCAGGCATTCCAACGCGGGCGTCGTCTCCTTCGCCGCAGGTTTCGCCCTGATGATGGCGCTCGACGTGGCACTGGGATGATGAACGCCACAGGATCCGGACCAGGCCGCGGCAGCCGGAATGACCGCGTTCCGGAATCCCGGCCTGTTCTCCGCCACGACCGGCCAAGCCCCCCCCACGCGAAAATGATCCCGCCGCGATCAGCCGTTCAACCGGTCCCCGTAAGGAAGCGATTTGACATAGTTTTCCATAAACGTCCAATCAGGCTCCCCGTCCTTGTCGGCGGGAAGCTTTATCCTCACGTCCATCATGATATCCCGGCGTTTCTTTCGGCCGTAACTGTATCTTCCCTGCGCTTCGAATTCCAGGATCGCAGTAATAAACAGAAGACATTCTTTGCTCATTTTTTCGTTTTTGGGGTACATCCCCTGCACATGGGCAAACCCGATGAAGTCATCCGGCTGGTAGAAAAAGTATTGCCATCGGTCGTATCGCTGAACGTGATGATCCCGCCCTTTTCTGTCGGAGCCAGATCGCACAGCCCGGCCACACCGTTGTCTTCAGCGGAATTAACGACCAGCGGGGCCCCATATCCGGCACAGTCGTCGGCCGCCACGCCGCCGATTGCCTTCGTCGGATGAATATCGAAATAATCTCCGACGCGAAATTCCTTCCAGCTTGAGACCTTCAGCTCCAACCCCTCATTGTTTCCCGTGGTCAAAGGCTTATGATGAAGCGACCGGATATAGTCCTCCATGAACTTCCAGTCCGGGTTTCCGTCTTTGTCAACAGGCAGCTTTATCTTCACCTCCATTATGATATCCCGGCGTTTCTTTCTGCCATAACTGTATCTTCCCTGCGCTTCGAACTCCAGGATCGTCGCAATGAACAGAAGACATTCCCCGCTCATTTTCCCGTTTTTCGGGTACATGCCCTGCACGTGGGCAAACCCGATGAAGTCATCCGGCTGATAGAAAAAGGTGTTTCCCTCCCATGTGTCGCTGAACGTGATCACACCGCCTTTTTCGGACGGGGGACAATCGCACAGCCCGGCGATCCCATTGTTGTAAGACTGATTGACGACCAGCGGAACGCCATATCCGACGCAATCGTAGGCACTGACATCCTCGATCGCTTTCGTGGGATGAATGTCGAACAGGTCTCCGACGCGAAACTCCTTCCATTCACTCACATCAAGATTCATATATCTTACCTTCCTTCATCAGGTATGCAAGATAATTGTTCAGCGTCTTTTGGAAATCCGCCTCCGAAAGCCTGCTGTAATCTGTTTTCATGTAGGCTTCGCAAAGCCACTCGTCATCCCCCGTGACATACCGCAGCGCGGACAGGCCGTCCTTCACCGTTTTATTCCGGTACAAATCCAGCCACTCCTCTTCTATCTGTTTCCAAATACTCTGTTTGGTTTCCTTGTCAAACTGTTCGACACGCCCGAGATTCTTTTTCTTCCTGTGACCGTCATCCTTGAAATAACCGAAGAAAGTCTGCGTCTTTGTCCCGTCTGCCGGGACATGCGGTCTCCCGAGGGTGAAAACCATGCAGCAGGCGGATGCGGATGCCCCGGGGTAAAAAAGCTCGTTGGGAAGGGAGAACACCGCGTCCAGAGTATTCTTTTCCAGCAGCTTCTTCTTCATATCCGAAATGTAGTTGCTGATGCCTATCGCCGCAGCAACGGGAAGCAGGATCGCGACTTTCACTTCCATCGTCGCTTCCCCTTTGCTCGACAGATCCCTGTTCATCTCTTCCACAGCGTCCGAAATGAACTGAAGGAACACCATTCCTTTTGTCGGATCCTCCTTCGCATCTTCCTTCCACCCCTTTTTATACTCCTCGGGAATATTGATGGGCTTGGCATTATAGGGCGGATTCATCAATACGATATGCGGTTTTGCCTGCTTGATGAACTCTTTGCAGTCAAACAGGTTCCCGTGCTTGATATTGGAGTTGCCATCGCCGTGGATGAGCATGTTGGTCGTGGCAAGGCCGAAAATGTTTTCCTCGAATTCCACGCCGTAAATGTTTTCTCTTCGGACCGTTTCCCGCATTGTTTCCTTTTCCGCATCCGTAGCTGGCTGACGGTTGCAATCCGCAAGCTCCAGCACCATTCCCTGAACGAGAAATGATCCGGATCCGCATGTGCCGTCAAACAGACGTTTGCTCCTGTCGACCCCGGTGACCCGGCACATGAAGTTCGTAATATGGTCCGGAGTAAACGCCTGGTTTTTGTCCGCTTTCCCGGTATACTTGTTGAAGGCGATAAAAAACAGGTTTAAGATATCCTGCCCTTCGGAACTGTCCTCGTTGATGTATTTGTAAATGTTCCTGACGATTTCATCCAGGATGTCGATCCAATCCTTTTGCTTCAATTTCAGCACTTTCGGATTCTCGAGGACGTTGTGCTGGAGGAGCGTGATCTTCAGGCTCTTATTGTCAGAGCCGTCCAGAAGGCCGGACAGCGCATCTTCGATGCCGCTCCGTATCTGTTTCGCAGAAAGCCCGCCCCAATAATCCTTCATCTGCTGCAACGTCTCCGGCGTGATGGCCGTAATCCCCCTCTTCTTCAGAAGGTCCTGAAGATAAAGATAGGTCGTCCCCACGAACTGGCTGCGAAGCTTTTCTTCGATGTCTTTTTTGTGGAGCGTTTCGTTCAGCGTGTATGTGTTTCTGAGGACGGCTTCTCTATCGTTTTGCTTGCCGGCCCTGTACAGTGCCTCGTAATGCGCCATTCGGTCTAAAACGACCTCGTTCTTCAGCAGGTGGGCATCGTCTATCTCGGACTGCCAGACCCGGATGGTGTCGTTTGTCGTATTTGCGAGAATGCAGATGATCTTCTGGGAATTGTGGATCGCTTTCTCTTCCGAAAGATATTCGCGCAGCTGGGATTCATCATCATTCACAAAAGCCTGTTTCGTCTCGACGAGGACGACGACCCCGTTATGCTTGAATCTTATGTCAAGTTTGTAATGCTTGGGCTTATATCCGAGCGACTGCGACAATTTCCGCATGGAACCCGCCGCCTTGACATAAGAGTACTCGCCATTTTCAATATTCTCCGTCCTATACTCATTTCCAATACGATTACATATCGAAACTCGATCCATGTTGCAGGCAGTCCTTTCTTTCCTGGGTGGTTATGAGTAATATACCATATTTTTCCACGTTTGCAATCCCCGCCTGCGAAGAAAAAAAAAGGTTCCACACGGGATGGCGCTTCATCCGGGCGGAAACACCGTTTTTCCGATCCAGCCGTCGAGGAAACGCATCTGTTCCGGGGTGTGGAACCAGTGTTCGCCGCCGGGCATGACCGTGAGCGGGGCTCCGATCCGGGCGGCAAATGCGGACATCGTTTCGAACGGGGTAAGATTGTCGTGTTCTCCATACAGGATGCGGGTGGGGACATCCCATCGAAGCGGATGCCGGCGCACGTCGCAGAGCCAGTCCCAGGACAGGGTCTCGCCGAACCCGGTCGGGATCTCCTTACGGATGCGGAGTTCATCCTCCGTAACGTTCGCCCATGCCATCATGTCTGCGATCAGTCTCTCCATATCCACGATCGGCGAGATGAACAGCGCGTTGTCAACGTGTTGCGGAGTGAGTGCGGACATGGAAAAGAACGCGCCGATGCTGTTTGCGACCAGGGTCAGCGATCCGCAGTTCGATCGCAGCCGTTCAAAAAAACGCGGGAACTCCCTGCGCGCCTCCCATGGGGTCTGCGAAGAGTAGTCGAACCCGGCAACGTCGCATCCGGGGAAAAGCGGACCGTAGTGCTCCGCCTCGTCCGCGCCGCCGCCCTTGCCATGAACATAAATGACCATACGATCCATATCGCCTTCTCCTGAAAACCGGCTTCCCGTCAAGCCGGTTCCGAGGTTAATATAGCATAAAGATACCGGTTGTCAACCCCGCATTCCTTCTATTCCCGGGAGCACACCTTCTTCCGGCGTGTTTTTCTGCCGTTGAACTCAAAAAACGATTTCTCGAAAAAAATGGAACACCGGACACAATAAAAACCAAATGCCATGCGTTAATTGAGATGTAAGCGCTGCAACAAAGTTCGAACAACTTCTGCAAGAGAAACTTGCAGATATCGGATCGTAACACGAACACCTTTTATTTTGGAGAATAACAATGAAAAAGTTTTCTGTTCTTTTTGTCCTCATCGCGATTGCCGGACTCGTTTCACTCAATGCCTATGCACACCACGGTGATTTCTACGGCTTCGGCGGATTCGGCCCCTTCGGATATGGGTATGGCTACGGCTTCGGCGGATTCGGCATGAGCTTCGGCGGATTCGGCGGCTATGGCGGATTCGGCGGATTCGGCATGGACTTTGCGGATTTCGGCGGATTCGGCCACGGCTTCACCGCCCATACCGCCGTTCCGAACTCCATCCGCAAGATCGTTCCGATTCCGGCGACCGCGTCGGCCGCAAACACATCCATCACCTACGATGAGAACGGTGAGATCCACGTCCGTCCGTTCGATGACGAGGACCTCTTCGTGGAAGATTGAATCTTTCCGTTGAAAAACGGTTGATTGTGTGGAACGTCCCTCAGGGGGTGAGGGGCGTTCCCTTTTTTTTATTCATGGGGCTTGAACGGACGGGAAAACCGGCGTAGGACGGAACGGTGATGCCCGTCAGTCACCCATTTGATCCGGGTCAAGCGCTTTTCCCTCCAGGTTGATCCTGACGCAATCGGGGTCGGGCTCGTCGATGCTGCCCGTCCAGAGATACTTGGCCGTCTCGGACTTCACGACGCGGCAGAGCCACAGCAGGCAGATGACATTCGGGATCACCATCAGCCCGTTTGCGATGTCGGAAATATTCCAGACAGTCCGCAGCGAAACGACGGCGCCAAGGAACACCAGCGGGACATACACCACACGGAAGACCTGAAACAGGCGGGTCCCGCCGAGGTAATGGATCGCCTGGCGTCCGTAACAGAACCAGCCGAGGATCGTGGTATAGGCGAAAATGGAGAGACAGACGGAAAGGATGTATCTTCCCGCATACGGGATCTGCTCAAAGGCGTTGAAGGCCAGCTCCGATGCCGTGAACTTCGAGAAATCGGGATCCGGGTTCAGTTTCAATGTGGTGGAAACCAGGCAAAGGCCGGTCAGCGCGCAGATGCAGACCGTGTCCCAGAACGTCCCGGAGGACGAGATCAGCGCCTGCCGGACGCAGTTGGCTGTCTTCGCGCTTGCGGCGATCAGGGGCGCAGAACCGAGGCCGGATTCGTTGGAAAAAAGCCCGCGCGCCACGCCGAACCGGATCGCGGACATCATGGCCACGCCGAGGAAACCGCTCCCGACGGCCTTCATGCTGAACGCCTCCGTCACGATCAGTCGGAGCGCCGGCAGGACCGCGGATGCGTTGCAGCCGAGGATAATGAAGCATCCGAGCACATACAGGCACGCCATGGCCGGCACCAGCATGCCGCAGACCTTCGAGATGAACTTCAGGCCGCCGATCACGACCAGCAGGATCAGCAGCGCTTCCACCGCCCCCGTCGTCCACATCGGCGCGGCAAACGTCTTCTGAATCGTTTCCGCCACGGCGTTGCTCTGCGTCATGCTGCCGATCCCGCAGCACGCCAGCAGGGTGAAGACGGAAAAGAGGACGGCCAGCCACTTGCACTTCATGCCGCGTTCGATCGCGTACATCGGGCCGCCGCGGATCATGCCGTCCGTATCGACGATCCGGTATTTGACCGCGAGCACGCCCTCCGCGTACTTGGTCGCAATGCCGAAGACCCCGCAGATCCAGCACCAGAAGACCGCGCCAGGACCGCCGCAGACAATGGCCGTCCCGACGCCGATGATGTTGCCCGTGCCGATCGTCGCGGCCAGCGCGATCGCCAGGGCTCCGAACTGCGAGATGTCGCCGTCAGCAGTGGAATCGTTTCGGACGCTCAATTTGATCCCGAGAAAGACGTATCTCTGGATGAATTTCAGGTAAAATGTCAGAAAGAGATGGCATCCGACCAGCAGGATCAGCAGGGGCGGCCCCCAGATGAAGGAATCCAGCGCGCTGACCCAGGCGGCGATCCGATCCAAGACAAATTGAACAACAAGAATAATTCCACTTACCTGTTCATTAATCAAGCTGATCCAGGCGGCGATCCGTTCCATGGAAAAAAGTCCTTTGCGAGAAAGTGAAATTCGAAAAAGAAAATAAAATAGCACGAAAAACGGCTGTTGTCAAATCCGGAACGAATGCGGAAACGCGCAAGACGGGCTTTTTCCGGCAAATCGCCGATGTCACGGCTTGCTTTTGGAACACACATGATTGCAAGGTGGGGTAGCGGTAGTTCGTCAGGGCAGAACCGGGCTTGACTTTTTCCAAAGGCGTGGTAGTTTAAAGTCAGTTTATAGTCAGTCTATCCATAAGCTGACTGCCATCAGGAATGGTTCCGGACGGTAGAAAAATACATTTCCAGTTTACCTCGAATAACAATCTCTCATCCTCGCGAAAATGAGGCAAAAAAAAGGCCATCCGCAAGACCGACGCGAAGCTCGCATCCTGACGGACAGCCTGTAAAAATCATTGGTAGCGGGGGTTGGAATCGAACCAACGGCCTCCAGGTTATGAGGGTACTCATTCTGAGGTCATTTAGGAAGGTAGTTCGGTTACTGTTAGGTTACGGGAGTAGTCTAACAGATGA
>Ga0265298_10008024_pt1 | contig 12724 bp, 7 predicted proteins | sample AusTroGonzalo_MG_3_FD_193486 | JGI IMG/M metagenome (GOLD analysis project Ga0265298, IMG submission 193486) | Bovine rumen microbial communities from tropical cattle in Woodstock, Queensland, Australia - Gonzalo_01 | ecosystem: Host-associated > Mammals > Digestive system > Stomach > Rumen ... | reverse complement strand
GGCTATATCTCCGCGCCGAACGGTGCATTCACTTCTCTGGGTGCATTAACGAGCGACGAAGAGGTTAATATCGCTAATCCTGCATCCGTAGGTTACTTGGCTATCCGATACAACGGTGCTAATAATTATGCACAGTCTGCTATTTCCGCTATTCGGGTTCGCCTGACCCCGACTTGCTTCAAGCCGTTGAACCTGAGTGCTGCTTCGTCCATTACTCCGGTAGGTGCTACCTTCTCATGGGAGGCTTCCGGGCATGGTGAGGAGACTTATCAGTGGGCTGTTGCTCAAGGCAGCAATGCTCCGGAATGGGAAGACGATGCAGAACATAAGGTAAACAGCACGAGCAAGGTAGTGACCGGTTTGAACGCAGGTACATCGTATAAGTTCTATGTTCGCTCGTACTGCACTAGTGAAGACCAGAGCGACGCGGCTGTTAGTGCAGCCTTCACGACCGCAACCGTTCCTGCTCCGACTGAGGCTGTGGTATATGATATTACCAAGAACGCTGCTTCTATCTCTTGGACGGCAGCTGCCGGTATCAGTCAGTATCAATACGTAGTAATGGGGGCTGGAGAACCTGCCGATTGGACTTCGCCCACAACGGTTAACACCACGGCGGCAAGCCTTACCGGTTTGAATGCGAGCACCACGTATGACTTATACATCCGTTCGTTCTATGCTGAGACTGCTACGTCTGATGCAATGAAAGTTACCTTCCACACGGAGTGCGATGTCATCACAGTCGATGCAAGTCACCCGTACGTTGAGAACTTCAATAGTCTCGAAAGCGGTATCCCGGCTTGTTGGGATAACAGCGAAGGAACGACTGTAAGTGCGAACTACAAGTGGAAATCTACTACCGGTGGTCAAGATGGTAAGTGCCTCATGTTCAATGGTACCGAAAATGGTCTTGGCAATACGAATGTATTGGCTACTCCAGTATTTAACATTAGCGCTGACGTAGATCTTACCTTCTACTGGAAGAATGCAAGGACCGGTGCTTATACGGTTGAGATCTCGGTAGATGGTGGTGCTCGTACAACGCTGGTTGAAAGTCTTACCGGTGAGAGCACATGGACGCTGCAAGAGGCATCGCTCGCCGCTTATAACGGTCATAACATCCAGCTCTTCTTCTGCGGAACGAGTGCAGGTGACGGTAATGCGAACTTGTATCTCGATGAGGTACAGATCGCAGCGACCGAATGTCGCAAGCCGGCTTCGGATCCTGTAGCAAGCGATATTTCCGCTAATGGCGCTACGATTACCTGGACTGCAGGCGGTTCGGAGACCGACTACCAGTTTGCTTTGGCACTCAAAGATCAGGCTCCTGTTTGGGAGGCAGCAAACGTAGTAAGCGCGTTGACCAAGTCGTTCGGCGACCTCAGTCCTATGACGAACTACGACTTCTACGTTCGTACGTACTGCGATTCGGAAAATCAGTCCGATGAACGCAAGGTATCGTTCCGTACAGAATGTGCCGGTTTCGTAACCTTGCCGTTCGAAGAGAACTTCAACGCACTTGCATATCAGACTATTCCTGATTGCTGGAATAACGATGAAGGTACTTCGGCCGACTACTACAAGTGGAAAGCAGAAACGCCTGTAGGCTCGACCAATTATGTACGCTTCAACTCTTTGATAAATGAAGATGGTGCAACCAATATTTTGGCAACTCCGCTGATTCAGTTAGGTGAAGGCAACCTCCTGACCTTCAAGACTAAGAACCCGACGGGTGGTGCATTCAAAGTTCAAATCAAAGAGGAAGGCGAAGAACCCGCTGACTTGATTACCGGTCTTACCGGCATCGCTGACTGGACACTCAAGTATGCTGCTATCCCGGCTGCTTACAACAACAAGAAGGTACAGATCCTCTTCCATGCAACTAGCAATGATGGAACAGGTGATGCCTATATCTATCTGGATGACGTACGCGTAGCACGCGGAGAGATCTTTGAGGATGGCAATAATACCGATGTAGAAACCCGCTTGAGCGATCTGAACGATCAGACAATCGACTTCGTTATGACGCGTCCGATGCAGTACAACGGTTATTACAACACCCTCTGCTTGCCGTTCAATGTTAGCGCATCAGATATGGCAGAAAGCGACCATCCGTTCTATAACTGCACGTTGAAAGCCTTCGACTATGCGGTAGTAACGGACGAACTGCAGTTGGCTATCATAGGCGCAAGCAGTATCGAGGCTGGTGTTCCGTACTTCGTTCGCTACGATGGTGCATCTACAGCAGACAAGACTGCTCTCCTCTTCAAGGAAGTGACTATCGCCGCGGAAACTCCGAGTGCGAAAGAGGATAATAATGTAACCTACAGCGGTATCTTCAATACCATTACGGCTACGCCTGAGTCTAGTGCGGAAGATCACAAACCTGAATGCCTCTTCGTGGGCGGTGAGAACCAACTCTACTGGCCGACGACTGCTCGTAAGATGAACGCCTTCCGTGCATACTTCTCCATTACGTATGGTGGTGCAGGTTCTGCTCCGATCAAACGTGGTATGTCTGCCCGCTTGGTAGAGCGCCCGAATGCTCCGACCGGCGTGGACAATGCGCAAGGTAACGAAGTACAAAGCACGAAAGTTCTGGAGAATAACCAAGTAATCATTATCCGCAACGGCGTTAAATACTCCGTTCAAGGACAGAAAATCCAATAATGGTTGAATAAATGTGTAATGTTTAATGTTTAAAAAGAAAAAAATTATGAAAACGAATTATATTCAACCCTCTGTTGAGGTTACTGAAGTACAGCCAATTTATGCATTGCTCTCCGAATCGAATCCTTTGAAGGATCCTAAGCCTGACACAGGATCGGAATTAATGTATTAATTATCTTCTCTCACATTCAGCGGCAGGCTCGTCCTGCCGCTGTTGTTGTCTCTTCGACTAATCTGAATCCTGAATTCTGAATACTGACTACTCTCTTCTTTTTTGTCTCAAAACAATACTTCAATGTTTCGTTTTGATAAAAATCGCCACAAAATGTAAGATTTTTGCGCAAAAATTTGCAAGTTCGGATAAATTTATGTAACTTTGCGCGCTTTTTTGTTGAAAAACGAAAACCATTAATAAATATTAGTTTAATTTATTTAAGTATGAAAAAGATTTGCTCTCTCATGGTAGCTGCTGCCCTCTGCTTTGCAGGCAACGTTTGGGCCGCTCCTATCGACATTGACTCCGAGAATCCGTACGTAAACGGATTTGACACAGAGACAGTTGATGCTTTGCCTACAGGCTGGACCGCTATTGGGACTGGTGACGCTTCTGTTCAAAGTAGATCAGACCTGGGAAACAAAACCCGCGGTGGTTCGGCTCGTGCGCTGCAGATTCGTGCTAATAAAGGTCAGACGTATGCAGTTATTCTGCCTGAGTTCAGTGACCCTATCGCTAATCTGACAATCTCTTTCTATCCATGCAAAGGTAGCAATAATGCTACGTACAGCGTAGGTTATGTAAAAGACGATGCGTACACGAAGGTGGCTGATTTTGATGCGACCACTTCGTTTCCCGCAGAAGCTATAACTTGTGCTTTTGCATCTGCAGGTGCTCCGGAAGGTGCGCTGATCGCTATTGAAGTTAAGAACACTGAGACCTCCGGAAGTAAGAAAAGTTCCCTTATAATCGACGATGTAACGGTTTCTACTACTTCTTCTGCCGCTCCTGTCACCTGTGCTGCTCCGAAGAATCTGAAGGCAAGCGACATCAAGGCTGATGCAGCTTCGCTGACTTGGGAGAAAGGTGACGCTGAGACGATATATCAGGTAACGTGCGTGCTCAAAGGTGAGACCCCGACTTGGGCAAGCGAGACGTTCATTACCGTTAGCGGTTTGTTGACCGCTACGCTGGAAAACCTGAGCGCTAACACTGCTTATGATGCCTATGTTCGTTCGTTCTGCGATGTAGAAGACCTGAGCGCTGCTGTTAAAGTCAGCTTCACGACTCTCGCTGTAGAGGCTCCGACCGCTTTAGTAGCTACCGCTACCGGCGCAAAGACGGCTACCATCAGCTGGACCGTTGCTTCGGGCATTGACAACTACGACTACCTCGTAACGACTGCTGCTGAGGCTGATTGGTCGAAAGCGGTTCTGCTGGCCGGCCACGAAGTTAACTTGACTGACCTGACGCCTAACACCGTTTATAATGTATTCGTTCGTTCGCACTATAGCGCGACTGCATTTAGTGAAGCTATCTCCGGTTCTTTCCGTACGGACTGCGACAAGGTGGCTGTGGATAAACCTCATCCTTGGAGTGAAAACTTCGAGTCGGAGACCGTAGACGCTGCTCCTGCATGTTGGGAAGTAATCGGCAGTGAAGTTGAATTCAAGGTGGCAACAGGAAACTATGCTTTGGACTTCGAAGGCCAAGCGCTCGTGATGAACGCTTCCAATGCGGCGTACGGATATATCCTCTTCCCGGAGTTCAATGCGGACTTCGAGAACTTGCAGATTCAATTTGCTCATAAAGCCGAGGACGCAGGCAAGAGCGGTTCTATCGACTTCGGTTTCTATAAGAGCGATGCGTTTACGCTTGTTAAAGCTATTGAGCCTTCGACCGAGAAGAAAACCATTGATGCTATCTCGTTGGCTTCTGTTCCGACCGACGCTCGTCTCGCTTTCCGCTACAAGAGCAATACTACTGACGCATACAAATATGCTGTTATGGTAGATGACATCGTGATCGAGGCGCTTCCGTCTTGTGCCGTTCCGACCGGTTTGACCGTTTCGGAGATCACCGCCAACAGTGCCCAGGTTGCTTGGACTTCTGCTGCTGCCGGTTTCGCTCTTGAGCTCAAGGACGTAACGGCTGAAGGTGAGTGGAAAGCGATTGATGCAGTTGTCACCAATCCGTTTAGTCTGACCGGTTTGGACGAGCACAATACCTACGCCGTTCGCGTGAAAGCTGTTTGTGGCAGCGAGGACGCAAGCGATTGGACCGAGCCGGTTGAGTTCTCTACGGTTTGTGCCGTTAAGGCGTTCGGTTACAAAGAGGCATTTGTCGCTGACGAACTGCCCGCTTGTTGGGACAATGCAGATGTTCACGGAATGAACGGCTGGGGTATCAGCGAAGGCGCTGCACGTTACACAACAACCAGCAACATCGCAAATCACGCTACCCTCGTTACGCCTTGGATCGCTGTGGCTGCAGAAGGAACTCCTTCGCTGCTCTTCGATTGGAAGAACTCGGGTACTACGGCTCAAGTTAGCATCGAGGTAGAAGGTAATGAGCCCGTTGTGTTGGCTGATCTGAGCGATGTAGCTGAGGATTTGACGACGCAGAAGTTCTTCCTGACCGACCATAAAGGCAAAAACGTTCGCTTCCTCTTCTATGCTGCAAGTAGCGCAAAGAGCAAATATGTATGTGTGGATAACTTCCGCGTGATTGAGAAACCGTTCCTGGCACCGACTGCTCTGAAGGCTGAGGCTATCACCAAAGGCGCTGAACTGACTTGGACCGCAGGTTGGGACGAGGCAGCTTGGGATCTTCGCTATAAGAAGGCCGCTGATGCCGAATGGACGCTGGTGGAGGCACTTGATGTTGCCCACGCAACGCTCATAAGCCTTGACCCCGAAGCGGAATACGAGGCACAAGTGCGCGCTATCTACGGAGAAGAAAAACTCAGTGCTTGGACCGAATCCGTACTCTTTACTCCCGAAGACGGCAGTGAGGAGGCAGTAGAGCTGATTAACGCAGCTGAGAACGTACAGAAGACCCTTATCAACGGTCAACTCATCATCATCCGTGATGGCGTTCAGTTCAACGCTCAAGGCGCACGTGTTAGCAAATAATTAGGTACAAAAAAGTATAATTAAAAAACTCAACAAATGAAGAAATTAATTTCAACAATGCTGCTCACACTCGCCGTGATGACGATGAGTGCAGCGAAGCAGGCTACTCCGGTAGAACTGAAAGAGTACAAACAGGCTACCTACGAATGCGCCTACTTTGATTGGTGGTATTTCGGCAACAATGAAGCCGATGGCATGTATTTTGGTTACGTCATCTTTAACGACGAGGGCAAAGAAGTAGCGTTCACTGTTATGACTCCTTCGGAGACGGACTACGTCACCTATCTGGACGGTGTGACCTTTAAGGACGAGCACGAGGATCGTGATATCGAGTCCCACTTCTACATCTCGACCTATTGGATTCTGAACAGCCTCAATGGCGTTCGTCTCGGTGGCGAAACTGAAGACAAAGAGATCATCGCGAAGCATATCAAAGAGGTCAACAGCAGTACCTCGTCCATGCTCGCGCTTCGTTCGGGAACCTATTACCTTCGCGTGTATGAGATGTTCATCATGGACGGCTCCGCTCGCATAGGAAGCGGTTATGACCAGGTTAAATTCACTATTGAAGGCGTAGAATTGAAGGACTTGAAGGCTGAGGTCGCTGCGGATAAGAAAACAGCCGCTATCAGTTGGGTGGCTCCCGACACAGAAGACATGCCGGCAGGTGCGTACCTGTACATGAACGTTAGTTCGGGTTCTGAGACCGTATTCGACAACAGCGCTTCTATCAAGACCCCGCTGAATAGCCCCTTGACCATCGATGTACAGGAAGGCCGTACCTACAAGGTCGTTGCCCAGTATGTCACCAAGAAAATGACTCCGCTGGGATCGGAATTGGCAATGAGTTTCTCCGTAGGTACCGATGAGTATATCCCGAAGGACCCGAAAGCAGCTGTTGAAAACGATAAAGTGACCTTCTCTTGGTCGGCAGACAAAAAGGCTGATGCCTACAACATCATTGTCTATCTCGACGGTCGTACGTATGCCGAATATACCGTTACGGATGCGATGTCGATCACCAAGACCCTTCCTACCGGTGCCTATACATGGGAGATCGCTGCGTTCGAGAAAGGCGACGACGGACTCTATTATCCGCGTACAGCCTATGTGAAAGGTAATGACTTCTCTACCGAATCGGCTCCGCTGCCGGAAGGCACTGTGGAAATGAACGTTTGGGGAATGGAAGCATTCTTGATTGAAGAAGAAATTGTCAACAATAAATTCCCCTGGCTCGTTACCCTTGAGACCGGTAATGCCGGCGGTACGGGACTTCCCGAAGTATGGATCATCGTTTGGTCTGACCGCGAGCGCGGCATCTCGGGTTCCTATTCTTCCGCAGCAGGCAATATCGAAATCAGCGAAACTGCCGGTAACGGTAGTTTGATCAACACCAACGGTTCGCAAGCCGGACTCATCACCGCTACGTCCGTTGAGTTCGAACTCGAGTTTGAGGGCTTTGATACGGATTATGCGCAGTTAGGCTACTATATCCCGTACTACAGCGGTTCGTTCCTCATGACCTGCGCAGACGGCAAGACCTATCACGGCACGATGAACCAACTCATCTGCGGTACCTATCCGTATAGTGACCTGACCGTCTCGACGTCCAGCCGCACGATCCTCAGTATGTTCGACGAAGGCGAAACGCCGATCGAGAAAGTAGAGGCAGACAGCACAAAGGGTACGAAGCGTATTCAGAACGGCCAGCTCATCATCGAGCGCAACGGCATTCAGTACAACGTACTCGGCACGGTTATAAAGTAATGTTGAAAGTTTAAAATTCATTATAAATTATGAGAAAGTTTTTTGTATTTGCATTTGCCGTATTGGCAGTGTCCGTTTCGGCAAAAGACATCAAAGTAGGTGAGATCGTTGAGATCGATGATATCAACTACAAGATCATCAGCGTCAACCCTAATGAAGCTGAAGTAACCGAATCTCCGTGGGCAGAAGGAGAAATAGATATTCTCTCCGAGTTCACGCACTATGGCCAGACCGTCAAAGTGACCAAGATCGGTGCGTTGGCTTTCTATAACGGAACCTACGCCAATACTTCCATCACCGGTACCCTGACCATTCCGGAGGGTATTAGAGAAATCGAATGGCAGGCTTTTATCGCTTGTAACCGTATCGACTCAATCTCCCTGCCTTCCACGCTCGAGAAGGTCGGTCAGTCAGTTTTCTACTGCTATGATGACCAACCGAGTACCCTTCACGCTGTTCGTTGCGCAGCGGTAATGCCGCCGCAATGTGGAGAGATGGTTTTCGGAAGCCGCTTTAACCCGCAAGACGGAAATAGTCGCGAGGCCGTTCTTTGGGTGCCCGTAGGTACCGTGCTCGCGTACCGCGCTGAGAAACAATGGGACTTCTTTAACCATATCATCGACTTCGAGTGCCAAGAGAGCTCTACCGTAACGGAAGAGGATGGTATCGAAGAAGTGAACAGTGCCGTTCAAACCTACAAACGTATCGAGAACGGTCAACTCGTCATCGAGCGCAACGGCGTTCGTTATGATGCTACCGGCGCTAACATCAAATAAAACAACCCAATTATGAAAAAGATTTTATTAACTTTAGTTGCCGTTCTGGCAGTTGTTGGCCTGAACGCACAGGAGGTAACGGTAGCGGATGGTATCACTACCAGTGAGCACCTGCCTATCTACGGCTTTTACGGAGATACGGGTTTTGAGAACGAGTTCATCTATCCCGCATCGCTCTTGGCTGATCTGGAGGATACGAAGATCCAATCCGTGCTTTTCTATTCTGCCAAAGAGAGTGCAGCGTTTCCTGACGGTGAAGTCACGATTCGTTTGAGTGAAGTGAACTACACTACGCTGAGCGATTTGGTTGATGCCAGCGCCTTTACCGTTGTTTACAAAGGCGCGTTCAATGTTGTTAACGGTGCGTTGGAGTTTGCATTCACTACGCCGTTTGAGTATAAAGGCGGAAACCTCTTGGTGGATATCAAATTGAGCAAGCTGTCCTCAAAGTGTCCCGCTACTTCTTTCTATGGCATCGCGTCCTCCGGAAACGGTTACAATGGTTACACGTCTGGTGGAGTGTCGATGGGTTATGTTCGCGATTTCTTACCTAAGGCAACGTTCTCCTATGAGGTACAAGGCGGTGGAACTTGTGCGAACCCCACAAAAGTAAAAGGTGCAGCTACTCCTGATGGAGGTGTCTTCACCTGGAGTGGAGCAGAAGGTGTCAAACATCAGTACTGCGTCGTTGCTCACGATGCTGAACCTGCAGGCTGGAAAGACATTGATGCGAACGTCTTTACCTGTACTGTTACGGGGTTGAACGCCGGTACGAACTATGACTTCTGCCTGCGTGCGGACTGCGGTAGCGAGCAGAGCGCTGTCGTTCGCTTCGCTTTCACTCCGGTATGCAATGCACCTGCGAACCTCAAAGTAACTGAGGTAAGTAGCTCTACCGCTTCCTTCGCTTGGGATGCTGTGGCAGGTATCAGCCAATTCCAGTTCGTGTGCGTGGAGGAAGGTGAAGTTCCTGCATGGGATGGGGTAGAAGCCAAAGAAGGCTTGACCGCTTCCTTGACCAATCTGGACGCTAACACCTCTTACGATTTCTATGTTCGCTCGTTCTTTAGCGCTTCTACGCAGAGCGAGGCGGTGAAGGTTAGTTTCACTACCGAGTGCGACGCAAAGGAACTGCCGTTCAGAGAGGCGTTCTCGGCTGACGAACTGCCCGCTTGCTGGGAAGTGATCAATCACTCCTCCAACGGATGGCAACTGTTCACCGGCGAAAGTGATATGAGCGGTAACTGTATCCGATTCAATGCCCGCGGTAACGGTGTCACCAAAGATACACTCCTTCTGCCGATCGTCAACTTGTCGGAACCTGCAGAGATGAAACTGATTGTACAGAACATCTCCGGACTCACCGTCAAGCTGCATATCATCAAAGCTAACGGTGAGATAGCAGAGGTGAAGGACTTCTCCGCGAAAGTAGAGAATCCAAGCGAGGAGGTGGTAGATTTGACCGCATTTAGTGGCAAAGTAACGTTGTTCTTCGAGGCTACTCAGGTAGCTAACCGCAGCAGCTATTTCTACCTGGATAACCTGCAGATCAAGAAATCCGAGAATTCGGAGGCCATCGACAACACCAATGCGGCACAAACCGCTACCAAGCAGATCATCAACGGCCAACTCTATATCATCCGCGAGAACGGTATCTACGACGCTCGCGGCACACAGATCCGTTAAATAGCGTTCTATCCGCTATGTTTGGCGGATATTGCAAAGCGCAAATAGCAAAATGTCACCGTTCTGAGAAGAGCGGTGATATTTTGTAAACTGCAATAACCAATTTGTAGAAATTTATCGCTTTTTTGCTGAATTATTTGGACAATTCACAAAAAGGCAGTACCTTTGCACTGTTTTTCGATGACACTTGCTCTCAAGGTACGCGAAACGTCGCGGGACGCCCACGCATTAGTGCGAACGAAAAACGGTATTAGTACTGTTAAAGAAAGGATTGGTATGAAAAAGATCCTAATGACCTTGACAACGGTAGTTGTCTTATTAACAGGAGTAATCGTAGCGGATGCCGCAAAATGTACAGATCAGTTCACTGTTCGCTTCCGCGAAAATACTCTGGTGGTAGCTTCCACGCAGATGGAGGAAGCAAGAATATATTCATTGGATGGAAAATTGCTTCTTAAGGAACGTGGAAAGTATGTAGAGTTCGAATTAGTGCCCGGCACGTATCGTCTCTACGCCAAAGTGGATGGTCGTATGGAACGCCGACGCATCGAATTGCACTAAGCACGATGCGAATCCGCAAAAAAAGAGTCCCTCGGGGCTCTTTTTTTTCTAACTGTTTAACGTTTTCTTGAAAAGAAAACCATTTTAACCCTTTAACGTTTGCGCAGCAAACCTCTTAACGTGACGCCTTTATATAAAGCGGCACAGAAAGCCCGAGGAAGATGAAGTTCGGCAGCCAAGCCGCCATAAAGGACGACATGACGTTATTGACGGAGAACGTCGTGCTGACGGTCGAGAAGAGGATATAGAACGCTGTCAGTACGATACCGATACCGAGGTTCTTACCCATTCCTCCGCGTACCTTACGGCTGGACATCGTCACGCCGAGCAGCGTCATAATAAACGCCCCGAGCGGTGACGCCCAGCGTTTATGGTACTCCACTTCGAATGCTTTCACGTTCCCGCTGCCGCGCTGCCGCTGCCGCTCCATGTAATGCCGCAACTCAGGCGTCGTCATCTGCTGCGCCTGCTGCGCAGTGATGAACAGCTCGTCCGGAATGATAGGCAGCGTTATATCCTTGCGCCCGCCGCGCTCCAGCGTCTCGTGCATGCCGGTGAACACACGCTCGGTGTAGTTATCCAGATGCCAGTACTCCAGCGAGTCATAGTAGATGCGGTCGGCAGTTGTACGCATCACCAGCGTCTTGCCTTCGAATTTTTCAATCGAGCACCGATAACCGATATTGCTGCGCCGCTGGTACGACTCGATATGCAGCAGCACGCCGGGTTCAACCTCCATCTGTATATTCCGTGCGTTCTCGGTCGTGAAATGCTCCACGTATTTGTCCGTAAAAGCCAACATATGCTGGCTGCTCTTGGGAATAACCCAGCCGCCTAACCACATACTCAGTACGAATAGAAATGTAGCCGAAATGGCGTAGGGCACCATCAAACGATGATAACTGACCCCGGCAGCGTGCATCGCGATGATCTCTGAGTTCCCGGCTAACTTGGACGTAAAGAAGATGACGGAGATGAAGATGAACAGCGAGCTGAACATATTCATGTAATACGGAATGAAGGGTAGGTAGTACTCGAGGATGATCTCCTTGAGTGGAATCTGGTTCTCAAAGAAATCGTCCATCTTCTCCGTCAGGTCAAAGACGATCGCTATCGAAAGAATGAGCACTATCGAGAAGAAGAAAGTGCCCAAAAATTTCTTTATTATGTACCAATCGAGGCGTTTCAAGCCAATTTACAATATACAATTTACAATTTACAATCGCGTCATGAGCGAAGGCAAGACGCTTGCCTTCCACGCGCTATAGTCCCCCGCCAATATATGTTCTCTTGCCTGCGTGACGAGGTCGAGATAGAACGCGAGGTTATGAATCGACAATATCTCGAGCCCCAACATCTCCTGCGCGTGTATTAAATGTCTTGCATACGCACGGGTGTACGCGTGATCGACATAACTCGTTCCGGCGGGATCGAGTTCCGTGAAGTCGTCTTCCCATTTCTTATTGCGCAGGTTCATCACGCCGTTCCAAGTGAAGATCATTCCGTTGCGGCCGTTGCGGGTCGGCATCACACAGTCGAACATATCGACGCCTCGTTCGATGGCCTCAAGGATGTTCCACGGCGTCCCGACACCCATCAGGTAACGCGGTTTGTCGGTCGGAAGGATATCGTTGCAAACCTCTATCATGTCGTACATCACTTCAGTTGGTTCACCTACGGCTAGTCCGCCTATCGCATAGCCGTCGCGGTCCAGATCCCGCAAGCGCTTGCAGGCTTCCTGGCGCAAGTCCGTATAGGTGCAGCCCTGCACGATAGGGAAGAGGTGTTGCTTATAGCCGTAGAGGTCGTCTGTGCCATCAAACTGCGCAATGCAGCGGTCGAGCCAGCGGTGCGTGCGGTCCATCGAGTCCTTCGCGTATTTCTTATCCGCCGTTCCGGGACAGCATTCGTCAAACGCCATCATGATGTCGGCGCCTATCTCGCGCTGGATGTCCATCACGTTCTCCGGCGTGAAGAGCAACTTGCGGCCGTCGATATGACTGCTGAACCGTACACCCTCTTCATTCATCTTGCGAATGTCGGTAAGGCTGAATACCTGAAAACCGCCTGAATCGGTTAAAATGGGCCTATTCCATCCCTCAAAGCGGTGCAAGCCGCCAGCCTGATGCAGGATC
>Ga0265298_10008023_pt1 | contig 12725 bp, 5 predicted proteins | sample AusTroGonzalo_MG_3_FD_193486 | JGI IMG/M metagenome (GOLD analysis project Ga0265298, IMG submission 193486) | Bovine rumen microbial communities from tropical cattle in Woodstock, Queensland, Australia - Gonzalo_01 | ecosystem: Host-associated > Mammals > Digestive system > Stomach > Rumen ... | reverse complement strand
GAACTGAACCTCGAAGAGGCTCTCGACATTGTTCTCATAGGCGGCGCCTTCGCGGAAGTTGTCGCCGTAGTCCTTTGTCAGCTCATAGTGGCCGTAGGTACCGCTTATGATGGCCTTCAGCAGGGTGAGGGCGTCGCTGTACTTGTGGCGGAACATGTAGGCGCGGGCGAGGTAGCCGGCGGCGGCACCGGAATTGGCGCGTCCCTTGGCCCATTCGCCGCCCGTATCCTTGGAGGGAAGCAGGCTCAGGGCCTCCTTGAAATCGGCCTCGACCTGGTCGAAGACGGTATCCTGGTCCACGTTCTCGGCATACATCGACTCGATGGAGGAGTACTGGGAATAGTCGACGAACAAAGGAACTTCCTGGTAATAGGTGGCGAGGGTGTAGTAGGCGAGCCCGCGCAGGAACAGGGCCTGGCCCTTGATCCGGTCGATTCCGGTGCCGGTGAGGCCGGCCTCCTGGATACGGGAGAGCACGAGGTTGCAACGGTTCACCACATGGTAGTTGTCGCGCCAGGGCCACTGGTCGCCGATGTCGATCTGGCCGGTGGAGTTGAGGTTGTCATAGGGGAGGTACCACTGCTGGGAGGCGTTCCAGACCTCGTCGCCGCGGACGGCGTCCAGGGTGTAGCCCACGCGGGCGAAGGTGCCTTCCAGCCGGATGCGGTTGTAGCAGGCCACGAGCGCCTCCTGGAGGTCGGACTCGGTGTAGCCGAAGTCGTAGGTGGTCTGGTTGTTCGGGTTCTTGACGTCCAGGTACTTGTCGCAGGACGCGGCGAGACCAAGGATCGCGAGGGAAGCCAGGACGATGGATATCTTTTTCATATGCGTAGTCATTTTCAAGTCGGACATCATCTTAGAAGGAAAGCTTCACGCCCACCATCGCGGTCATAGGGGCCGGATAGGAGCAGTAGTTGTAACCCGGAGTGAAAGCGCCGCCGGCGAAGTCGATGTTGTAGCCGCGGTACTTGCTGATGGTCAGCAGGTTCTGACCGCTCACATAGACACGGGCGCCGCGGACGAAACCTCCGAACAGGCCTTCCGGAAGGTTGTAGCCGAATTCGACATTGGCGATCTTCCAATAGGATCCGTTCTGCAGGTAGCGGGAACTGAACATGTCGTTGGTGATGGTGCCGGTGGCCTTGTAATACACTCGCGGAACCGTCGTGGAAGGATGCTCGGGCGTCCAGGCGTTCATCAGGTCCGCGCTGCGGTTGGTCATGCCGTAGGAACTGCGGAGGGTCATGTCCACGAAGTCGAGGAGCTGGTAACCGGCGGCCCCGAAGGTGGAGATGCTCAGGTCGAATCCCTTGTACTCGAAGCGGGCGCTCAGGCCGAACTGGACCTTGGACATGCCGCTGCCGATGAAGGTCTGGTCGTCGGCCGTGATCTGGCCGTCGTTGTTGATGTCCTTGTAGGCCACGTCGCCGGGCTGGGCGCCGGCCTGCGTCACGTAATTGCCTTCGTCGTTGATGCGGCTGTCGATCTGTTCCTGGCTCTGGAAGATGCCTTCATAGACATAGCCGTAGAACCGGCCCACCTCCGCGCCGAGTTCGGTGCGGGTGTATGCGTCGTTGCGGGCTTCGCCGGAAGGGCCGAGGAAGACGACGGTGTTCTTCGGGAAGGTGACGTTGCCGGAGAACTCGTACTTGAAATCGTGCTGGTAGTTACGCCAGGAGGCGGAGAGTTCCAGGCCGGTATTCCGCATCGAGGCGGCGTTCATCGTCACGGAGTCGTTGGTGGCGCCGGCCTCGGCCGGGACGGGCACGCTGTAGAGGAGGTCTTCGGAAAGTGCGTTATAGTAGTCGACGTTCACCTCGAGGGCGCCGCCCATCATCGCATAGTCGAGACCGATGTCCAGGGTCTTCTTCTTCTCCCAGTGGATGGCTGTGTTCACGTAGTTGGAGATGGAGGAACCGGTGACTTTGTCGCCGCCGAAGCTGTAGGTGTAGTTGCCGCGGGCCATCGTGTCCATGTACTGGTACTCGCCGATGTTCTCGTTACCGAGGACGCCGTAGCTCGCGCGGAGCTTCAGGAGGCTGACCAGCTGCGGGTCCACGTTGAAGAAAGGCTCCTTGTCGATTCTCCAGCCGATGGAAGCGGAAGGGAACCAGTCCCAGTGATTGCCGACGGAAAGACGGGAAGAACCGTCGCGGCGGACCGTCGCCTGGAAGAGGTACCGGCTGTCATAGTCATAGGTGATACGGCCGATGTAAGAGGCGAGGACATGCTCGAACTGGGAGGAGGAGGCGTCCCGGTCGGTGGCGTTCCCAATCTGCAGGTAGTACGGTTCGGGCATGTTGTTGCCCCATGCGGACAGGTTGTAGGTGAGTTCGCGCTCGAAGGTGATGCCGGCCACGGCGTTGAGGTGGTTCTTGCCGAACTTTCCGTCATAGGTGAGGTAGTTCTCCACCAGGAAGTCGGAATAGGCGCGATAGCCCTGGGAGAGGCGTTCGTTGCTCTTGGACAGGTAGTTGGTCGTACTCTGGATGAAGGACGGGACGAACGTGAAGTCCTTGCAGCCGGTCTTGGACCAGGAGAGGTTCAAGGTGTAGTCCAGTTTGTGGTTCTGGTTCTTCGCGCCGAACATGTCCAGGATGTCCACCGTGGCGCTTCCGGTCGCCACGACGCGGTCCACGGTCGTGTTGCGCTCCAGAAGGTTGTTGTACAGCAGGGGGTTCGTCATGCGGATGTCGCCATGGACATTGTCATAATAGGTGCCGAAACCCCAGGAGTCGTAGGAGTACTCGCCGGCCGCGGAGATGTCGCGGTCTAGGAACCAGGTGCTCTCATCGTAGGCCTTGATGGACGGCGGCATGAGGAGGGCGGAGGCCATCACTGGATATTGGGTGCCATAGAGGCCCTGCACATACTCGTTGGCGTTGGACAGGGACATGCTGTCCTGGTCGCTGTGAGAGTACACGATGCCGGTGCGGAGCTTGAGGAACTTGATGTCCATCGTATTGTTCGCGCGCACGGTGAAGCGGTCGTAGTTGGGACCGGCGCCCACCATCGTACCCTTCTGGTTGAAGTAGTCGAGGGCGATGTTGAAGGTGCTGTTCTCGCCGCCGCCGGAGAGGTTGACATTGTGGTTCTGGCGGATGCCGGTCTTGAATACGGCGTCGAACCAGTCGGTATTGACTGCCTTCGGGTCCACATACAGGCTGCTGGAAGGATCGTAGCCGCCGGGGACGGCCAGTCCGCTGTTCTCGAAGGCCATCCGGACGAATTGGCCGTACTGATCGGCGTCCATGACCTTGTAGACGTTCTTGCGGATCTTGTCCACGCCCACATAACCGGTGTAGTCCACCATGATGGGCTGGTTCTTCTTGCCGCCCTTGGTGGTGATGATCACCACGCCGTTCGCCGCGCGGGAACCGTAGATGGCCGCCGCGGAGGCGTCTTTGAGGACCTGGATGGTCTCGATGTCGTTCGGGGAGAAGTCACGGATGGTGGTACCCATCGGAACGCCGTCGATGACGTACAGCGGAGCGGTGCTGCCGAAGCTGCCCAGACCGCGGATGCGCACGGACGGATCGGCGCCCGGCTGACCGTCGGAGGTGATCTGGACACCGGCGACCTTACCCTCGAGCATCGTGGAAATGTTGGAGTTGGAGACTTTCTTCATCTCGTCGGCATCGACAATGGCGACAGAGCCGGTGAGGTCGACCTTCTTCTGGGAACCGTAACCGATCACGACCACCTGGTCCAGGACGGTGTGCTCGGTGGGCATCGTGATGGTTCCGAGATCGCCGCCCGCATTGACGGTCTTTTCCACGGTCTCGAAACCCACGGAGATGAACTGGAGGACGGAACCGGCGGGAACCGCGAGAGAGAAGGTGCCGTCCAGGTCGGCCGTGATGCCGGTCGTGGTGCCTTTTACCACGATGCCGGCGCCGAGGATCGGCTCTCCGTTCTCATCGACGACGGTGCCGCTGACGGTGACGTTGTTCTGCGCCAGGGTGACCAGGCCGGTGCGTCCGCCCAGGACGGCGGGCATGGTGGCCAGAAGGCCGCAGAGTGCGATGCATGCAAATATCTTTTTCATATTCTTTCTGTCTTTAGCTTAATCGACAAGGACGAGATAGGATTCCTCGGTGAGGACGGCGCAGGTGACATCGGCACTGTCCACGGTGAAATTCAGGTAGTTCTGGAAGTGGGCCTCACCCTCGCTGTCGGTGACCTCGTAGCGGATGCTGGCCGTGTTGTCACCGTTGTTGGTGACGGTGATCTTCACATGGGAGTTGTTCAGCCGGGCGGCGAAGTAGTCCCAGTTCCAGTTGCTCTCGGCCGTGGCGGTTCCATAAGAGTTGCCCCAGCCGAAGTGGTCTTCACGGACGACGACGTATTCGCCATCTGCGCCGAGGGACAGGTCGGCCTTTCGGACGACCACGCACGGGCTGTGGTAGTTGGCGAGATTGTCAGAGTAGAGATCCATTTCGAAGACTTTGCTCTCTCCGGAAGCGACGGTGAAATCGGGGGAGAAAGTGCTCCACCATCCGTTGGTGAAGTCGGGAGCGCCCACGGCATAGGCGCCTTTCACGAGGTTGATGGTGCAAGTCGTCGACGCCTCCTTGTAGCTGAGAGTCACTTCTTGTTCGCCTTCCCGGAGCTCGATGGGGGAGAAGGTGAGGTTGGAGATGGGCATGTTGCCAGTCGTGCCGTCGGCGTAGACGGCGGTCACCTCCAGACCCGCGGTGCGGAAGTCGAGGGCGGTGTTCTCGTAGAAATAGTAGGTGTTGAACACCGGCATCTGGGTGATTTGCAGTTCGACGACGGGATTGGTCACCTCGATCTGGGCGTAACCGGCGACGGATGTGCCGTAGTTGCCCTGCTTGGTCTTGCTGTAAGAGTAAACGAGCGTCTTCGTACCCAAGGTGGCGGTAAAGTCATCGGTCAGGGAGAAGGTCACATCCTCGAGGGGAACGGTCGCGGAAGAATTATCCGTGAAGGTGACCGTAGCGACGGCATTCGCAAGGATTGCTTCCGCCGGAGAACCGATTTCCACGGATTCCGGGAGACCGGTCACGTTGATCGACGCGGCCATCTCGTCCGGGATCTCAGCGATTTCAGAGGGAACCAGCCAGGCCTTCTTCACGTTGAAGTGGCTGCCGTCCGCGATGAGGAAGGCTTCGATGTCTTCCGTGGCGGAGACTTTCTGGTTGTATTTCTCGACGATCTCGAAGCCGTCCGTGGCGACGCTGTGCACCTCCAGGTAGGCGGCGCCGGCGCGGGCGTGGTCCAGGCTCAGGGTGACCGTGGCCCCCTGCATCTTTTCGCGGAACTCGTCCCAGTTCACTTCGCCGCCGCCGTAGTCGAATTCGATGATGGCGCCGTTGTAGTCGGCGTTGCCCCAGCCATACCAGTCAGAACGGAGGACGAAGTACTCGCTGTAGGCGTCCCCGCCCCGCTCGTAGGGGGTGGCGACGCAGACGTTCCAGTTGTTCCAGTTGTTCGCGCCGGTGCCGAAGTTTTCGAACTCAACGAAAAGCTTCTTGCCGCTCGGAACGATAAAATATTGGCTGAACTCAGTCCACCAGCCGGAGGAGTTGTCTTCCGCGCCGACGATGGCGACGGTGATGTCGATCTCCTCATAGTCGTCGCTCTTGCCGGCTTCCTTTTCCGCCTTGTAGGCGGCGATCTTGTCGGCAAGATCGTCCGGAGCATCGATGACGTAGGGCTCCAAAGAGTTGCACCCTACCGATACCGCTGCCGTAAGGGCAGTCGCGCTAAGCGCTTTCAGCATCCATTTTCCGATTTTCATGTTGTGGGTTTTTGTTGGTTATGTTTATGTTATCTTCTTAAAGGTCGATAGAAGGCCAGCCGTCCCGGTCCCAGGAAACGGACCGGACCAGCAGGTGTGCGTTATAGCTGTCTTCGCGGTCATAGGCATGCAGGAGCATCTTCTCGCCTTCGGGCGTGGAGATGACGGCGCAGTGACCGGCGCCCGGATAGCGGTCGTTGCCGGCGGCCACGACGGTTCCGCCGCCCTGCATGAGGGGTGTTCCGGCCGCATCGACATACGGACCGGTTACATTGTCGGACCGTCCTACCACTACTTTATAGGTACTTTTGGGGCCGCGGCAGCAAAGGTCGTAGGAGACGAACAGGTAGTACCAGTCTCCGTGCCGGACAATGAAAGGGGCCTCTACGGCACCGTTGCCGGGATTGAAGTCCAAGCCGCGCGAGTCCGCCTGGATAGCATCGTCGGTCTGTGACGTGTCTTCCGCCGTCCCTTCCGGGCGCCGGCAAAGCGGGAACCATACCTGCGGTTCCGCCAGGCGGGTGAGAGAGGCGTCCAGTTTCACGAGCTTGATGCCGCTCCAGAAGGATCCGAAACTCATCCAGCCCGTTCCGTCCGTGTCGATGAACACGTTCGGGTCGATGGCGTTCCAGTTGTCCCTTCCGGCGATGGAACGGACGACGCAGCCCCTGTCCTCCCAGTTGAAGTCCGGGGAAGCCGGATCCAGGGTCCGGTTGGTGGCGACGCCGATGGCCGACGTGTTCTTGCCGAAGGAAGAACAGGAATAATAAAGATAATAGGTCCCCTCGTGGAAAAGGATGTCGGGGGCCCATGTATGGCCGTGGTATCCCGGGACCGAATTCAAGGCCCATTGGGGCGGCGTATCGAAGACGCGCCCGGCGGGTTCCCAGGTTTTCAGGTCTTGTGAGGAGAGGACGCTGACGCCGAATCCGGTGCTGAACAGATACCAGGTATCCCCGCAGCGGACGGCGGCGGGATCATGGGCGGCCGGTTGAAGCGGATCATGGCGAAGACCCTGCGCCGAGGCGGTCAGTGTGAGGAAAAGGAGCCCGAAAAGGGCGGATAATTGTTTCAGCGTCATCGATTAAGAGGTTAACCGATAGCAAAATTAGGCACTTTCCAGATGCCTATGGTGTACAAAAAGCCGTAAAAGGTGGATTTTTGGACACTAGTTTTCCAAGAGGGAACTGGGCGGGAAACCGAATTCCTTGGCGAAACAGCGGCTGAAATACTTGGGATCGTTGAATCCGACCTCGTAGGCGATTTCCGAAATGTTCAGGTTCTTCGTCTCCCGGTTGTTCAGGATCATTTCCCGCGCGACGGAGAGACGGTACGTGCGGATAAACTGTCCGACGGACTGTCCGAAGGTCTCTTGGAGGCGCTTGTTCAGGAGGGTCTTGCTCATGCCCATGGCCGTGCAGACTGCCGGAACATCCAGGTCGGGGTCCTTGTAACGGGCGCGGACGGTCTCGATGACCTTGGCCGCAAAGGGGTCTTCCTGCTGGGTCTCCTGCGACGACAGGAGCCGGCGCCCGGCCAGTTCCTCGTTCTGGTGGAGAAGAACCTTGTTCTGGCGGTCGAGTTCCTCCGCCTTCTGCTCCACCAATTTTTTCTGCTCGGAAATCTCGCGGGTCCGTTCGTCTACGGTCCGCTGCAGCAGTTCCTGCTGCCTGAGCAGGCTGCGGGTGCGCCAGGTGAGAATTCCGTAGACGAGGGCGGCGATCAGGACGGCCATCAGGATCTGGAACCACCAGGTCTTATAGAAATAGGGATGGACATCGACGTCCAGTTCCAGTTGCTTCACGACATCGCCGCTTCGGGGGACCGCCCGGACGATGAACCGGTAGTCACCCCTCGGCAGGGACGAGTAGGCGGCTTCATGGCGGCCTGCCCCCAGACGGGTCCATCCCTTGTCAAAGCCTTCCAACCGGTATTCGAAACTATACTGCCGAGGGGCGGCCGGGCTGAGCAGGGCGAACTGGAAGAGAATGGAACGATCTCTTTCGTGGAGGCGGACGCTTGTCAGATAAGGATTCCGGATGTGCCTGTCGCCGATTTGGACGTCGGTGATCCGGAGCGGTCCCTCTGTGGTGCGTTCGAGGGTCAGGGCCGGATTCACGGCACTGAAACCTTCGGTCTGACCGAAGTAGAGCAGTCCGTCCGTCCCCTGGCAGGCATTGTTCCAGTGAAATTGGGTACTGGCCAGGCCGTCTTCCCGGAAATAAGGTGTGATGCGGCCGGTGGCGGGGTCAAGCATGTTCAGACCGTGTTCGGTACTTATCCAGATGCGTCCGGATGTATCCTCGGCCAGACCGCGCACCCGGTCGTTGGAAAGCCCGTCCCGGGTGGAGAATCCCGTGAAAAGGAAACCGCCGTCGTCCTGACGGACGGCCCGGTACACGCCGCTTCCGTTGCTGCCCAGCCAAATTGTTCCGTCTGCCGCCTGGATGATGTAGCAAATCATTTCCTGGGCCTGGGTGCCTGGGGCGTCCAGTTTATAGCCGTAGCGGGCGGGAGGAGAATCCGGATCCTGCAAGTTGAACACATACAATCCTTCCCGACATCCCATCCAGAGAAGTCCGTCCGTGTCCAGGCAGGAACCAATGCAGCCGCTGACCTGGTTACGAAGGGCCGGGAGAAGTTCGCGCGTGCGCAAGTCATAACGGAACATGCCCCGGTTGGATCCGATCCAGAGGAGCCCGTTGCGGTCGTCGTACTCCAGCGAGCCGATGTAGTCCATCAGGGGGTGGCCGGGCAGCAGGTGCTCCAGTATGCGGAAAGGTTTCCGGGTGGAGATGATGTCGATGCCGCCACCCCAGGTCCCGACAGCCAGCCGGTCCTGCGGCAACAGGCACAGGGCGCTGACGCTGTTGTGGCACAGGCCGCCGCGCTCACGGCTGAAATGACCGAATTCCCGGCTGCCCGGTTCCCGGATGCTCAGTCCGCCTTCCACGGTCCCGACCCAGAGCCGGCCGTCGGGCTGTTGGAGGATGGCATTCACGGCGCCGGCGGCAAGGGATCCCGGATCCTGCGGATCATGTCGGAAATTGCGAATGGACAATTGCTTGGGAATATAGGTCTGCAGGCCTCCCGTTTCCGTGCCGACCAGCACTTGGTCCCCGTATACCTTGATACAATTGACAACGTCTCCCCCCAGCCGCTCGAAATCGTCGGTGACCGGATTGTAGATGTTGAGTCCGTAGAGGGAGGTGGCGACCAGTTCGCCGTCTCTGGTCCGGGCCAGGCCGGTAATGAAATTCTGCGTAAGGGAACGGGGGTTGCGGGCATCGTAAGCGTATCGTTTCCACGCTCCGCTGCGTCGGTTCAGGAAATACAGGCCGTTCTCCGTTGAGATCCAGATTTCTTGGCCCGAGGGCAGGAAATCTGACAGGTATACGCCATCGCCATAGGAGAAGTCCGGCGCGACCGGCGTTGCTTCCAGACGGCCGGGATGTGTTTCTCCCACCTTGAACAGGCGGCCGTTCATGCCGACCCACATGGTTCCGTCCTCATCGACATCCTCGAAAATGAGATTGACGGGGGCGATGTCGTCATGGGTGAACGTCAGCACTTCCCGTACGCCGCCTTTTTCATCGAATTCGATACGGAGGAGCGAGTCTCCGGATTTGATCCACAGACGTCCCCGGGCATCGACGGCAAGGTAGGAGCAGAGCCGGTTCCGAATGGCGTCCAAAGCGGGATGCGGCAGATCCAGGCGGTCCAGCGTCCCCAGGTCCAGGATATCCAGACCTCCTTCGGAGGCGATCCAGAGCCGGTGGAAACCGTCTTCGCTGATGTTCCGGATGAAATTGCTCCGCAGCGGGACGGCGGAGGTGGATCCGAAGGTGAGCAGTTCGTAGCCGTCAAAACGGCACAGTCCTCCGCCGGAGGTAGCCAGCCACAGGAATCCCGCACTGTCCCGGAACACGTCGTCCACGTAGTTGCAGGGAAGGCCGTTCTCCATCGAGAGCGTACTCACGAGATAGCGGTCCTCAACCGGGCTTTGCGCCCGGGCAAAGGAGAAGACCGTCGCGAGAAAGACCAGGACGGCTATGGCTTTTTTTACACCTCGTTTGTCCATTTGTCCACCAATCAATCCTCAAACTTACATATTTTTGCATAAATTTGAAAATCCAAGACTATAACCGATTGACCCCATGGTACGTAACTGCATCCTTCCCGCGCTCTCGTCGCTGATTCTGGCGGCGGCCGCCTGCACCGGTCCGGCCCATCGCCTGGACATCGACCTTCAGCATCCCGGCGCTCCCATCCAGCCCACGATGTACGGTATCTTCTTCGAGGATATCAATTATGCCGCGGACGGCGGCCTGTATGCCGAACTGGTGAAGAACCGCTCCTTCGAGTTTCCGCAGGATGCGCTTCAGGGCTGGAAGGCCTTCGGCAAGGTGGAGGTGCGGAATGACGGTCCCTTTGAGCGTTGCCCGCACTATGTGCGCTTATTCGATCCCGGCCATCCTCACAAGTGGACCGGCCTGGACAACGAAGGTTTCTTCGGCATCGGCGTGAAGGAAGGAGAGCAGTACCGCTTCACGGTCTGGGCCCGTGTCCCGGACGGCAGCGCGTCGGAACTCCGCGTCGAACTGGTGAATACGGCGTCCATGGGCGAGAATCAGTTTGTGTGTCAGGAGCCATTGACCGTTACCGGAAAGGACTGGAAGCAGTATGAAGTGACGCTTTCTCCGTCCGAGACGTTGGAGAAGGGCGTTCTCAGAATCTTCCTCGTGGGCGATCGTAAGACCGTGGACCTGGAGCATGTATCCCTGTTCCCGGTGGACACCTGGATGGGGCACCGCAACGGAATGCGGGAAGACCTTGCCCAGGCCCTGGCGGACCTGCACCCCGGCGTTTTCCGTTTCCCCGGCGGTTGCATCGTGGAGGGGGCGGACCTGGCCACCCGATACAATTGGAAGAACACCGTGGGCCCGGTGGAGAACCGGCCTCTCAACGAGAACCGGTGGGAATACACCTTCCCGCACCGCTTCTACCCGGATTATTTCCAGAGTTATGGCCTCGGGTTCTTCGAGTTCTTCCAGTTGTCCGAGGAGATTGGTAGTGAACCGCTTCCGATCCTGAGCTGCGGTCTGGCGTGCCAGTTCCAGAACGACGATCCGTCGGCGCACTGCCCGGTGGACGAGCTTGGACCCTTCATCCAGGATGCCCTGGACCTGATCGAGTTCGCGAACGGCCCCGAGACCTCCACCTGGGGGAAGGTCCGTGCCGACATGGGCCATCCGGAGCCTTTCGGCCTGAAGTTCATCGGCATCGGTAACGAGCAGTGGGGGCCGGAATTCCCGGAGCATCTGGAGCCTTTCGTGAAGGCTCTCCGCGCGGCGTATCCGGACATCAAGATCGTGGGCACCAGCGGGCCGAATTCCGAAGGCGACCAGTTCGACTATCTCTGGCCCGAGATGAAACGTCTGGGCGCGGACCTCGTGGACGAGCATTTCTATCGTCCCGAGAAGTGGTTCCTCTCCCAGGGCGCGCGGTATGACAACTACGACCGCGAGGGACCAAAGGTCTTCGCGGGTGAATATGCCTGCCACGGCGAAGGCCGGAAATACAACCACTTCTATGCCTCCCTGCTGGAAGCCGCCTTCATGACCACCTTGGAACGGAATGCGGACATCGTGCATATGGCCACCTACGCCCCGCTTTTTGCCCATGTCGAGGGTTGGCAGTGGCGTCCGGACCTGATCTGGTACGACAACCTCCGCTCCATGCGTACGGCCAGCTGGCACGTCCAGCAGCTGTACAGCGAGTATAAGGGCCAGAACGCATTGACGCTCAAGATGGAAGGGGCCAATGTCACCGGCGCCGAGGGGCAGGACGGCCTCTTCGCCAGCGCCGTGCTGGACGGAGATAAGATATATATTAAGGTAATCAATACGTCCGAGGAGCGGCAAGCCGTGGAACTGGCCTTCGGTGGGACCTCCGTCCGCGCCGTGGAACGGGTCGATTTCACCTCGGACCTCCTGCGGGAAGACAATACGCTGGACCAGCCGGACCGTATCGCGCCCGTTCGCGCCTCCTTCACCGGTAAGGGTAAGACTGTCACGGCGACGGTTCCGCCGCTTTGCTTTTCCATCTTTATCTTGGAGAAATAAGCGTCATTCCCGGCTTGACCGGGAATCCTATTCCGCGTCGATCCACCGGATGTCCGAATCCCGGCGCCACCACGTCAGTTGGCGTTTGGCGTAGTGCCGGGAGTTGCGCTGGATGAGCCTGACGGCGGTTTCGAGGTCCGTCTTGCCGTCGAAGTAATCGAACATTTCCCGGTAGCCGACCGTCTGAAGAGCGGGCAGATCGCGATAGGGAAGGAGGCTTCTCGCCTCGGCTTCCAGGCCGTCGTCCATCATCTTGAGCACGCGGGCGTCGATGCGTGCGTAAAGTTCCTCCCGGGGCCGCTGCAGGCCGATCTTCTCGATGGTGAAATCCCGCTCCTTGAAACTGCGAGTCTTGAAAGAGGAGAAAGGTTGCCCCGTGTACAGGCACACCTCCAGGGCGCGGATGACGCGCTGGCCGTTGGAAAGGTCGATTTCGTCGTAGGTCACGGGGTCCAGCTCCTTGAGCTGTTCCGCGAGGACTTCCACGCCTTCGTCGCGGAGGCACTCCATCAGGTGCTCCCGGAGCAGGAGGGGGACCTCCGGGAAGTCGTCGAGGCCGTAGCAGAGGGCATCGACATACATCATGGAACCGCCGGTGACGACGAGTGTCTCGTGGCCTTCGGCGAAAAGCCGGTCGATGAGGGCGATGGCATCGGCCTCATACATCCCGGCGGTATAGTTCTGGGTGACGGAGATCGTCTGGATGAAGTAATGCTTCACCCGCGCGAGCTGTTCCGGGGTGGGAACGGCCGTGCCGATGCGCATTTCCTTATATAATTGGCGTGAGTCGCAGGAGATGACGGGACTTCCGTACTCCAGCGCCCGTTCGATGCTGT
>Ga0265298_10008022_pt1 | contig 12726 bp, 13 predicted proteins | sample AusTroGonzalo_MG_3_FD_193486 | JGI IMG/M metagenome (GOLD analysis project Ga0265298, IMG submission 193486) | Bovine rumen microbial communities from tropical cattle in Woodstock, Queensland, Australia - Gonzalo_01 | ecosystem: Host-associated > Mammals > Digestive system > Stomach > Rumen ... | reverse complement strand
TCATCCCCGGGCAGCCGGAATCCCGCCGGGTCAAACTTCTGCCCTGTTACAGCGCTGAGGTAACAGTACAGGACACTCTTGAAGTACGGCAGGAAACCGGCTCCGTCCGTAATCGAATGGGAGACTTCGGCAGCGAGCCGATTGCCTTCATATTTGAAGGAAAGCAAATGATAATTAGCTTCCGCCGAGCAAAGCAGGATCGGCTCCCATGTATCCCGGATCACCACCGGAAGATCGTTGGGGACCACGATCAGGTTGCTACCGTCCAGTTTTACACGGACGTAAAAATAGGGAAACCGTTCCCTGAGCCGTTCTACAGCTTCACACAGGGCGGCGCCGTTTACCGGGTCCGTCAAAGTCACGCAGACCCCCATGGTATTCGGATTATCCGGAGTGCACATACAGATTGTCGGTTCGTAGAATGCCGGTTTCAAAGCTCTTCCTCCTCGGTGTCCGATTTGCTGAAAATCGCAGATAAATTAGCACATATCCGAACGTATCGCAAGAGGTTTTTTCACCTGAGCCGGTTTTTTCCCGGATCTTGCACGATTTGCAATTGTTAAATGACCGAAAAGCATGTAAAATATAGCCTGAGCCGGGGACGCCCCAGTACCTGAAACGCAACCCGCCGAAGAAGATTCCGGAGGAAACCGAAATGAAGAAGAAACTGAAATTACAGCAGGTATTGGCTGTTTTGATGTTCCTCCTCTGTCTGGGCAGAACAGGAATGCCTGCTTATGCCGAGAACGCGGAAAAGGCTGAATCTGTGGTCCGGTTTGATCTGAGCCTCGATTCCTATGTTCCGAAAAAAGATCACTACAATTTCTTTTTTACCTATAAAACGGTTCATGCCTGGTGGGACGCGGTTGCCATGGGCATGGAGGACGCACAGAAGCAGTTTCTGAACCGTGGGATCGTCGTCACCTATGAATACCTTGCGCCGGAAGTTACCTCAGCGGAGGATCAGAAGAACCGCCTGCTCGCAGCCGCCCGGAAGGACGACTACGATGTGATTGGCGTGGATGTAGCGGATGAATCGGTCATTTCTCCCGTGCTGGATCAGCTGGCGGACGCCGGGATCCGTGTCATGACCTTTTCCAGTTCCGACGCGGCGCCCGGGTGCAGGCGAATCGCATATGTCGGGAATACCCATAACTATACAGACGGCGCAAACCTTGCCAGGGCGCTGTGCGAAAAGCTCGGCGGAAAGGGCAAAATCGCCGTGCTTGTCGGAACAAGAGGCGCTCCGTGTCATGAGGACCGGGCAAGGGGCGTCCGGGATATCGTTGCAGAATATCCGGATATGGAGATTGTCTCCACAGAATATGACCAGGACAGCATCAATCTGGCTTATGACCTGACAATGAAGATTCTTGACGATCATCCGGATCTCAGCGGGCTCGTCTGCTGCAACATGAGCAATCCGGTGGGCGCTGCCCGGGCTGTTAAGGAAACAGGACGGGATATCGTTATCGTCGGCATGGACCATGACCGGGAAGCCCTCCGGGATCTTCGGGACGGGGTGATTTACTGTCTCGGTATTCAGGACTGCTATTCTATCGGGTTTGATACACTGCAGGTCGCCGTAAAAATTGCCGATGACGTGCTGCCCGGAACCCTGTACCCGGAAAAAACAGAAAAACCGACCACCATCATATTCCGGCAGGACGCAGACAAAATGCTGGAACTTCTTTACGGTGAATTTTGATATCAGAAGGTGTACTCATGAAACGGTCAACCCTTTTCCCGGTCCTGATCGGCGCAGTCATCGTTGTGCTCATCGTGACAGGCGCGACACTCTGGATGAGTGCCGGCGCGCGCAAGGCGACGGACAACGCGGTGGAAAAAGTCAGCGAATTTTATCTGGAAGAACTGGCGGGCCGCAGAAGCCAGGTCGTGACCCGCTTTTTTGAAACAAAGGCGGATCAGATGCAGCGTGCCATGGCATTGATGACGCAGGAAGATTTGTCCTCCCAGAAAGCGCTGAGATCCTTCATCGGGCGTGTGGAAGCCCTGTACGGGCTGGAACTGTTTGCCGTTGCCGATGAGGACAACGTTGTTTATACAGAGCATACAACCTATATGGGCGGGAGCCGCTATGCCTTTCTGTCTGACGAACTGTCTCAAATCCGGACAATCACGACGAATGCCGCCTACGGCGGCGGCAAGGAGATCTGTCTTTCACTTCCCATCCGGGACCGGGTTTTCAACGGCAAAAGGCTGAAGACCTGCTTCATCGAAATCAATATGGACGACATTGTCAGTATGCTGGCCTTCGACACCCAGGAGAACGGGACCCACTTCAGCCTTTATTATGAGAACGGTGAAAACCTGACAGGCCTTGATTTCGGCCCCGTCAGCGCAAGGCAGAACCTGCTTGCATTCATGAACCGACATCTGACGGCAGATGAAGCTGAAGCCCTTTCCGGGAACTTCAAGGACGGAATTGCCGGCAGAGCGCATTTTTCGTTCTCCGACGTCAAGCAGTTGCTATATTATTCACCGATTCCCGAAACCGGCTGGATGATTACCGTCCTGATTCCCGAAAACCTGATTTATGACCAGATTGACGGCATCCGGGAAGAAACAATGACCCGCAGTACCGTCCAGATTCTGATCACCTGCGCCGCCCTTCTGGTTTTCTTCGGTGTGCTTGCCATAAGGGCGCAAAGGGAGTCCAGGGCCCTGCTGGAACAGGAACGAAAGATCGCAGTGCGGGATTCCCTGACCGGCGTCGGCAACAAATATGCCTATACCCAAAAGGAAAACGCGGTCGATCAGGATATCCGGAGCGGAAACAAGAGGCCGTTTGCCCTTGTGGTCTGCGACCTGAACGATCTGAAAAAGGTAAACGACACCCAGGGTCATGCCGCGGGAGACGCCTATATCCACGAAGCATCCCGACTGATCTGTGACCTGTACAAACACAGCCCGGTCTATCGGATCGGCGGGGACGAATTTGCCGTTTTCCTGGAGGGCGCGGATTATGAGCAGCGCAACGAACTGTTTGAAAGTCTGGACAGCCGGAGCGCTGAAAACGCCAGAGGCGGCGGGATGGTGATTGCTGCCGGCATGGCGGAATATGAACCGGATGACAAGCATCTCTTTGATGTCTTCAGCCGTGCCGACAAACGGATGTATGAGCGGAAAAATCAGCTGAAAAATCCGGGATGAACGAAGCTTTTCATCTGTCATTGATGTCAGATTCCATGGGGCATGAAAATCTTTCATCTGTTGAAGTCCTCTATCCTTTTGTGATAAAATAAGATATCCAGAAAAACATAAGCAGGTCACCTGTTTCCCGGGTGATCTGTTTTCCGGACCGGAGGAGTGTGAGCAATGGAATATCAGTATCTTGTCAGTGATGTACTGAAAGCGATGCAGAAGCATGAACTGAAGGTGTATTACCAGCCGAAGTTCGACGCTCTCACCAACCGGATGAAGTCCGCTGAGGCGCTGGTTCGCTGGATTCAGGAAGATGGGAGCATTCTGCTGCCCTCGGAGTTTCTTCCCGCTATGGAGCAGTCAGATGCCATCACGATGCTTGACTGGTATATGGTGGAAGAGGTATGCGCTTTCCTGGAACGCACGCAGGCGGAAGGAATCAAGATCCGCCCTGTTTCCGTCAATTTCTCCCGCTGGCACCTTCATGAGCGGGATATGGTCAGACGCCTGGCGGATATCCTGGATGCCCATCATCTGGAGCACCGCTTCATTGTTGTGGAGATTACCGAATCAGCAATGATCGACGAAGAAGACCGGATGCGCAAGATGGTTGCCGCCCTTCATGAGCAGGGCTTTGAATTCTCCATCGATGACTTCGGCAGCGGTCTCTCCTCCCTGAGCATGGTGGCCGATACACTTCCGGACGAGATCAAAATTGATCGGTCCCTGCTGAAAAAGAACTGCGAGGACGAACGGGAGCGGATTATCCTGGAAAGCATCTTCCTCTTCGCCAACCGCCTGAACATGCGTACGGTTGCCGAAGGCGTTGAAACCAAGGAACAGCTGGGCTTCCTGCGCACCTGCAACTGCAATCTGATCCAGGGCTATTACTTTGATAAACCCCTGCCCGAAGAGGAATACAAACAGCGCCTGATCAACCGGAACAAGTATGTGGAAGAGGAGGACGTCCTTCAGATCCAGTCCGAAACCGCCGCGGTCCAGCTGCTGCTCCAGGCCGTCTGCATGCAGTATCCGCTGATCATCTACGGCAACCTGACCCGCAACAGTTTTTACATGATGACCTATGAGAATTTCACGGCCAAAAGCTGCCCTTCCACCGGCACCGTGGATGATCTGATCGCCCACGGCGCGGCCTCCATGCATCCGGAGGACAGGGAACTCTGGCAGAGCACCTTCTGCCGGGAAAACCAGCTGAAACTGTATAAGGAGGGCAAAAAGGATTTCCACCTTGTGACCCGGCAGATCGGTGATGACGGGATCTACCGCAAGGTGGAAACCGGTAATTATTTTGTCAAAAGCCCGGCGACAGAGGATATCCTGGTCATCAGCCTGTGCCACAACATCAGCGAATAGCCATTGCCGCAAGCAACCGCTTCAATCACAGTCAGGCCGCCCTGGGGCAGCCTATGGCAAATATGATCGAACTGAATACCTGTCTTCAGACGGACGGGTCTCCCTGTGACGGCACAGCAGGGCTGTCCCCGTCAGTTGCCATGCCCAGGTATTCTTCCATTCTCCTGAATACTTTTTTCGTAAAGGCGACCGCGTCGACTACCGTCCGGGGGCCGGAAACGATGTCTCCGGCGGCGAATACGCCGGGGGTGTTCGTTTCCATAAATTTAATCTGGCAAAAATGCCGCGTTGGGGTTATCATTGACGAGCAGATACTTTATGTAATAAAATCGTATCCTGAATACACTGCAAGCGTTGTGAAATGGTTCAGAACGATGAATGAAGAGGGAGCGTAAAATGATCAGAGTCGCGTTTTACGATACAAAGGAATATGACAAACCGTCATTTGAACAATATGGCGGTCAGCATCATATTCAGCTTCGTTTTCTGGAAACAAAGCTGAACGAGGATACCGCAGACCTTGCCAGGGGTTGCGACGCAGTCTGTGTTTTTGTGAACGACACCGTGAATTCAGCAGTTATTGACAGGCTGTATGAATTGGGCGTGAAGATGATCGCGCTCCGCTCCGCGGGATATAACAACGTGGATGTGCAAGCCGCTTTCGGAAAGATCCATGTGGTTCATGTCCCGGCCTATTCACCGTACGCGGTGGCCGAGCATACGATCGCACTGCTTCTGACTTCTGTGCGCCGTATCCATAAAGCGTTCAACCGTACACGGGAATTCAACTTCTCACTGAACGGTCTCACGGGATTTGACTTACACGGTAAAACAGTCGGGGTAATCGGCACGGGCAAGATCGGCAGGATTTTCATCGATATCTGCCGGGGGTTCGGGATGAACGTCATTGCTTATGATCTTTTCCCTGCCAAAGACAGTGGGATTAAATATGTAACGCCGGATGAACTGTTTGAGAAGAGCGATATCATCTCCCTGCACTGTCCGCTGACGGAGGAAACACAGCATATGATTGATGCCGCGGCGATCGGAAAGATGAAGAAGGGCGTCGTAATCGTCAATACCTCCCGGGGCGGACTGATCGATGCGGAAGCGCTGCTGGAAGGGATCAAGGCCCGGAAAGTCGGAGCTGCCTGTCTGGATGTATACGAAGAGGAGGCAGACGTCTTCTTTGAGGATCGATCCGGCCATATTCTGGATGACGATCTGTTATCCCGCCTGATCTCCATGCCTAATGTCATTGTGACATCGCATCAGGCGTTTCTGACGGAAGAAGCTTTGAACAATATAGCTGAAACAACCGTGGATAACATTTTGTCTTTTTTCAGAGATGACGGCATCTGTGACAATGAACTGTGTTACCGCTGCGGGAAAATAGAACAGTGCAAAAAAGTAAGAAAGCAACGGTGTTTCTGACAACATGAAGGAGGCAAATTATGCAGAGATGGGGAAGATATCTGTTTACACCGGTTCTTCCGCTGGGCCGGGACGGGAAGCTCCTGACGGGCAGCAGGGAACACATTGAACTGTCGAAAACCGTAGCCCGTGACGGGATGGTGCTTCTGAAAAATGAAAAGGAACTGCTGCCCCTTCGGGAGGGTACCCGCGTTGCCCTGTTCGGCAAGGCTACTTTTGACTATGTCAAGGGCGGAGGCGGAAGCGGCGATGTCACCTGTGCCTGGGTGAAGAACATCTATGACGGATTGTCCGGGCAGGACGGCATCGAAATTTATCAGCCGACTGCGGATTTTTACCGGGATTATGTGGAGGAACAGTACAGGAACAGTTCGGCATCGGCCGGGCCGATGGGGACATCGCCGGGGCTGATCCGGGAACCGGAAGTGCCGGAAAATCTGCTGAACGGGGCTGCCGCGTACGCGGATGTGGCTGTGATCTCCATATCCAGGTATTCCGGCGAAGGCTGGGACCGGACGGTTCCGGAGATCCGGCAGTCGGAGGACAAACAGGAGTACAGCCGGCAGCGGGCCCGGATGGGTTTCGTCGAAACCGTAGGGGCGCTTTACGAAAAGGGCGATTTCTACCTGAGCAACGCCGAAGCCGCAATGGTCGCGGCCGTAACCGGGAAGTTCAGCAAGGTTGTCGTGGTGATGAACGTAGGCGGCATGGTGGATACCAAATGGTTCGCGGAGGATCCGCGCATCGGCGCCGCGCTGATGTCCTGGCAGGCCGGTATGGCGGGCGGCATCGCCGCAGCGGAGATCCTGACCGGCAAGGTGTCACCCTCCGGCAAGCTGGCCGATACCTTTGCCCGGGATCTGGCGGATTACCCGTCCAGCTGCAATTTCCATGAGTCCGAGGATTTTGTGGACTATACTGAGGACATTTATGTGGGCTACCGGTATTTCGAGACCATTCCCGGGGCGAAGGAAAAGGTGGTTTATCCTTTCGGATTCGGCCTTTCCTATACCACATTCGCACTGGAGAATGTGTCCGCGGGCGAAACGGACGGGACAATCACGGTTTCCGCAGATGTGATCGACACCGGAAAAACCGCTGGCAGAGAAGTTGTCCAGGTTTACTTCGGCGCGCCTCAGGGAAAACTGGGCAAGCCGGCCCGGCAGCTGATCGGCTGGCAGAAAACGGATCGGATGAATCCCGGGGAAAGACGGAATATCCGGATTGCCTTCCGGGCAGAGGATATGGCTTCCTACGACGACCTGGGCAAGGTGGCCCGGTCCGCCTATGTGCTGGAGCGAGGGGATTACGTGATCTATGTGGGTACCGATGTACGCAGCGCAGAGCCGGTCTCCTTCTGCCATACGGAGGCCGCGGACCGGATTGTGGAACAGCTGTCCCCCCGGATGGTGCCTTCACAGCTGAAAGAGCGCATGATGTCCGACGGGACCATGGAGCCATTGCCTGCGGGAACGCCTCATGACAGGGATGAGGATGGGCTGGTGCATCAGGCCTATGAGGAAATGATGGGAATCGTTCCCGCCACCCGGGGAAGGGAACGGGTCGTCCGGGTATGGGGCGGCTATACCTATTCCGGGATCACGCTGCAGGACGTGGCGGAAGGGAAAGCCACGCTGGATGACATGGTTTCCCAGCTTTCCGACGCGGATTTGGTTTCCCTGCTGGGCGGCCAGGCCAATACGGGGGTTGCCAACACGTATGGGTTCGGCAACCTGCCGGAATACGGTGTGCCCAATTTCATGACGGCGGACGGCCCCGCAGGCCTGCGGGTATTCCCGGGCCGGGGCGTCCTGACCACCGCGTTTCCCTGCGCGTGCCTCCTGGCCTGCACCTGGGATCCGGCTGCCGCGGAGCAGATCGGCCGGGCGGCGGCGATTGAACTGAAGGAGAACAATATTGCCTTCTGGCTGGCGCCTGCCCTCAATATTCACAGGAGCCCCCTGTGCGGCCGAAACTTCGAATACTATTCCGAGGATCCGTACCTGACCGGCATCCAGGCCGGCGCCATGGTGCGGGGCATCCAGGGGCAGCGGATCGGCGCCACGGTCAAGCATTTCGCCCTGAACAACAAGGAAACCAACAGGAAGAACTGCGATTCCCGGGCATCGGAACGCGCCATCCGGGAAATCTACCTGAAGCCTTTTGAGATGATCGTGAAGCATGACCATCCCTGGTGTATCATGTCCTCCTACAATCCGATCAACGGATACCGCGCTTCGGAGAACACGGATATGCTCACCGGGATTCTGCGGGATGAATGGGGATTTGACGGCTTTGTCATGACCGACTGGTGGACCTGCGGAGAGCAGTACAAGGAGATCAGGGCCGGGAACGAGGTGAAGATGGCTACCGGTTTCCCGGAACGGACGCTGGAGGCGCTGGAAAAAGGCCTGATTACCCGGGATGAGCTGATCACGGCGGTAAAGCGGGTGCTGGGCGTACTGATGAGACTGGAATAAATCATTCGGAAAGCCAGCACGGTTTTCTATTCCCTTCTGTTTGTTTTCATTGCCGGAAAACGACTGTTGTTTTTCGATGGAGTTTTGTGGATCCCGCCGGCCGCGGCTGCGAGGTCGTCTTCCGAAAGAGCAGAATCGCTGTCGTGTTTTTCCAGTGTGCGGTCGATCTGCTCCTGCAGCTCTTCAACGCGTTCAAAGCCTTCAAACCCGAACGCTTCGGCGAGCAATGTCTCCATCTCCGGCATCTTCCCGACTCCCCTCCTTCATCATTTCCGTTCTATTATACGAAGAAATGCGGAAACTTTGTCAAAATTTCTGGCATGCATGGGCTCACCGACCGGTGCGTAGAGTCAATGGGGACAGTCCCCATTGACTCATTTTTGATTTCTGCCGGTAAATTGATCGTCAGTTCCTCTGAGATGGATACCATTCTTCAGTCTGGCTTGTCGGAATTTCAAAATGCTGATAATCCTTTCTGTCTTCCCAGTCTCCGCCCCACTCAAACCCATGCTCCGTAAACAGTTTGAAGCACAGGTCTTCATGATCAATCTTGTATGGAAAGTCAGCATCCCGGTCCAGGTAAGGTTCTCCGGTAATCGGCTCTACAATTCTTTCTCCATCCACAATCTTCGTATAGGGATTGTACAGCGTGTTAATATCAACAGCCAGGCCCAGGCCATGTTTGGATACGCGGGTAGTATGGGAAATAAAGCGGAAATTGAATGACGAAGAATTGTTGTCCTCCATGGAGGATTCGTCGTCCGCGTCATATTCATCGACCAGGCGGATTTTTTCAATGGGATACTTTGCGTCGTACAGTTGTCTGAAGATTTCCAGAACATCCTCTGCGATATGATAATTGACAATCATTTCGCCTTCGCATGTTTCCCCATTCAGATCCGCATGCAGCACATGCAGATACCGCAGATCCTCCCGCGGCAATGTGCAGTCGTCCTTAAAGGATTTCCCCTGAATCCGGGCAAATATCTCATCGGTTATGGGAGAAATATAGAATGATGAAGCATCATTTTCCGCTTTTTCCGCATGGACGACGATGCTCAATAAAAGCAGGCATGCTGCCAGCATCAGCAGAATCTTGTTTTTTTCATTGATCACATCCTCCCTTTGATGCTTTGTCTGATTTCTCATACGCCAGGCGCGGATCATGATCCTCCGCCACATAAATCGTTCCGCAATGGATAAAACGCGCCTTTTTGATCAGATTCTGCATGACAACGTTGTCGCCATGGGTGTCGATGCGCAGATGGCCGCACTGTGTGTATGCCCAATCCAGGCAAAAAATACCGACTCCTTTTTCAGAGCCATCGGATGCAATGCGATGTACAACACCATATGGGCTGTCATCCAGCCAGGCGCCGTCTGTGATCTCTCTGTATGTCGGTTCGATATCCGGTCCGTATGTATAGAAAAACGTCCCGATAACTTTTCCTGTGTCACTCAGACAGACATAACTGTTGCCGTCCGTGATATCCTGCCGGATCAGCGCCTCCGGCGGCCAGTTAGTCGGTCCCCATTGATTCGGGTTACCGTGCTGAGCCATAAAAGTCCTGGCATAAGCATAGATATCCATGATTAGGTCAAGATCCTGCAGCTCTGATTTCCTGATCTTCATCGCTTCGGCCCCCCCGCCTTTGACGTTCCGTATGGGAGTTGTTCCGGACGGGTCATTGTCCTTCCGTCCACTTTCCTGATGTTACTGCATTATAGCATCCTCTCGAAGCTGTTGCAAGCTTCGAAGGCGGCAGTTCGTTCAGTCGTAAGCCGAAACCGGAAAGCAATCGCTCCCAATGCGTCTCCTTTTAATCAGCTTTCTGACCTTCGTTTTCCAAAGATCTCGCAAACCAGTTCTTTTGTCCCGTCTTCCCTGATCAGTATATTTTCCCAGTGAAATTGATCCGGCATCATATCAGAGAAAACCCAGAAAGCATTTTCTTCATCAAGCACTTGCCCCGCAAGTCTGTTCCCGTCCTTTCTGAAGGTCAGTCTTTTCATACATGTTTCGCAGGTATACACCACATCATAGCAGCCGGTTTTCCTGTTAAACATGCGAAGAGAAGTACCGTACTCACCGTCAGGCTGCGGATCAGTTGCCTTTGTGCTTCTGGACGGAAAAATAAAAACATCCTGAATTCCGGTTCCTTCGAGGATTCTTCTGAAAATCCATTCTCCGACAACATGACGCCTGCGGCCTTTTTCCGGTTCGTCATAATAGTCACAATCCCAGTCTCCGATCAGCGGAGCAAACCAGTCATAATCATCCGGGATTTTTTCGGTTTTGTTGCTCAACAGCGCTTCAGAAAAAAAGTCCATCTTCGTATTCCCCCTTCCGGTTCTCACTCCGTAATAGTCTGTTGAATACTTTCAGCCGTCGCTTTCATTTTCTCTGTGCTCAATCAGTTCCCATATCGAAACCTGTCCTTCATCGGTTTTTGCAGGTTTCTTTTTCGGTGCCGCCATCGGTGGTTTTTCCGGCTTGTCCGGCATTTCCGCCCTCTGCGGCTGTTCCCGTAACCGCTCATCCTGTGGCTGTTTCGCCTGCTCTGCCGGGGCCGCCTGTTCCATCCTCATCAGTTGATCCGTCAGGGAAATCACGGCATGAACAGCATTGCCCGCAGTCTGCATCAGAGCCTCGTCAGCCCTGCTTTCCAGAGCCCGGATGTACTCGTCAGAATCGTCTGAATATAAGGTGCAGGGCCGGCCGTTGATAAAGATCGTGACTTTACGTTTTTCCATATTAACGCCTCTTTCCCGGGTTCGTATTGCAGCAATTCTGCCTGTTCCCTGTTATTTCCCGGTGTTCATTATACCCGAAAATCCGCGCATTTTCAATCATCGAATGTTTCCCGATGCTTACGGAAAAGCCGGAAAGCCAGGAAACTCCCATACAATGGTTACAGTTGCTTTTCTTTCTGGAACGTATTATAATTATATGGTTGAACCTTAATTTTGTTCCCGTCCGGCGCAGCCGGAAGCTGATGCTGCCATACATACGCGTTTTATGTGTGCAGCCCGGATGAAAAGTGAAGGTACGGCGAATACAAAAGGAGGAGATAATGAAAAGGACCGTATTGATTCTTGTGCTGATCTGTTGCCTGGTCAGTGTCTGCTGCATTTCCTCCGCGGAGAACGAAGCGCCCCCTCAGCCGGAGCTGCAATTGCAGCCGGCGGAGCTGCACCTGAATAAAGGATCCGGAGCGAAGGTTACGCCCACCGTAACAAATCTTCCCAAGGGTGTCCGGACAAAGAAATTTGAATGGAGCACTTCGGATCCGGAGGTGGCAACCGTTAGCGGCAACGTACGGGGCGTCGGCGCCGGTCAGGCGGTCATCACATGCACAGCTATCCTGACCGATGGGACCGAGCTCTCGGCGGACTGTCCGGTAACGGTGACCGTTCCTGTATCCAGAATTCATCAAGATCGCTCCCGGTATCCATCATACCATGGGCGGTGTGAAGATCGACGCATCTGCGCAGGTAATCAACACCGAAGGAAAAGCCATCCCCGGTCTCTTCGCCGCGGGTGAGGTCACCGGAGGCGTCCATGGTGGCAACCGTCTGGGTGGCAACGCGGTGGCGGATATCGTGATTTTCGGCAGAATCGCTGCCCAGAGTGCCCTCGACTATATCAAATAAAACCGCGTCATCTGCCTGAAAGAAAATAAGATAGGGCTGCCTCAGAAGGATCCGGGAGGATCGGAAGAGGCAGCCCCCGTTTTTTACAGATGTTCATCACGCACGCCTTTCAGTGTAAATGATACGATTTCCCGCGTCGGCCAGAATGCGCACAGATGCAATCGGGTGATTCTGGCTGTAAACGGAACAAAGGATTTCACGAGGACCGGTATTGCTGCGTGAATTGTTTCCGGTTCATCAATCAGAATGGTGGTATGCGGCGTCCACGGATATTGCTGCGGCGCATTCGCCCGGCAAGCTTCCTGGAGTGCGGTCAGTTCCGCATTCTTTTCCGGTGCGGCAAAGAGGACCTTTCCCCCGGCGAACAAACCGATATGACTGAGATGCACTGATACGGGCATATGCTCCGCCGCAGCCTTTCGCGCGGTCTCGGCAGCTTCCTTCTCCTGATCCGGCGGAAAAGTTGACAGGCTGATATGGTAAGGAAGTCCCGGAGTCTGAATTCCGGTAAATCCTGCCTCCTGCAGGGAATGATACCATTCGGACAGCCGTGCCTGTGCTTCATTGTCCAGATCAGCCATCAGTGTCAAAAACTGCTCTGCCATGATGTTTTTCTCCT
>Ga0265298_10008021_pt1 | contig 12726 bp, 10 predicted proteins | sample AusTroGonzalo_MG_3_FD_193486 | JGI IMG/M metagenome (GOLD analysis project Ga0265298, IMG submission 193486) | Bovine rumen microbial communities from tropical cattle in Woodstock, Queensland, Australia - Gonzalo_01 | ecosystem: Host-associated > Mammals > Digestive system > Stomach > Rumen ... | reverse complement strand
CCCCAGGGAAAGGAGCGTCAAAGCCTCTCCCGCGCCGAACCCGATCCACGCCCCCGTCAGCCCGAAAAGCTTTCCGAGGATAAAAGCGCATCCCGCCGGAAAAAGCATCCCTTCCACCAGCGAAATCCCCTCCGAAAGCAGAGTCCGCCCGCTGGCCTGGTAGTGATATTTCAGCGCGTTGTTCACGCAGCACGGAATCAGCCCAAGCCCGTAAAGCCGAAGCCCAAGGATCGCCGCCTCCCGCGTCGGCCCCGCCTCCGGAATAAACGCGGAAATCATCGCCGGCGCAAAAGCCGCCAAAACCCCGCACATCAAAAGCCCAAGCACCGCTCCCGTCCGGCAAAGCGTTCCGATCGCCTCCCGCAGCGCCCCCCGGTCCTCTTCGTGCCAGAAGATCCCGCTCAGCGTAAGCGAAACGCCCCCCGTTCCCGTGGTAATGCAGTTCGCCGCGTTCCCGATCGAAAGAATCACCGTGTACGCCGCCACCCCGATCGCCGGGTCAATCCCGTTCAGCATCCGGTTCATCGCGAACACCAGCACCACCGAGGCCGCCATGTTCACCCCCGCCGGAATCCCGTTCGTGAAAAGCGCCGCAATCATCCGCTTCCGGATGTTCCGCCGCCGGAACCGGAATACGCACCGCCGGCTGAACAGGTAAATCCCCGCCACCGCCATCGCCGCGTAATAGCTCAGCGCCGACGCCAGCCCCATTCCGAACATCCCCCAGTGAAGCATATAAACGTTCATCAGGTCCAGCGCCACGTCCGTCACCGTCATCGTCAGCACCGCCGCCACAAGCAGCCCGCTCTGCCCCGCCATCTGAAGAAAAGGCACCAGCACCAGCGCCCCCATGCTCCCCGGCGCCCCGATCGCGAATCCCGCCAGGTATTCCGCCGTCATCTCGTGCCGAACGCCGCTTTTCCCGGCCCCCATCGCCCCCGCGAAAAAGTCCCGCGCCGGGATCACAATCAAAACAAACAGCAGCGACGCGCATGCCGCCGCTGCCAGCGCGCTGGAATACCCCTGGTTGGCCTCCTCCTGGTTTCCCTTTCCCAGCGCCTTGCTGCAAACCACCTGAATGCCCGAAGCCAGTAAAGTCCCCACCGCCCCGATCGCAAGCAGCAGCGGGTTCGCGTAGCCGTACGAAGCCAGCGCGTCCTCTCCCAGAAACCGGCTGATCACAATGCTGTCAATCAAAAGACACAGCGAAACCGTCAGCGCCGAAAAAACCTGCGCCGTCAGCATCTGCCGTATCAGTTTCTTAATCAATCTGAAAGTCCTCCAGACCAGATCTCCCTAAACTCTCTTCGTAACTCTCCGTGCCCCGGGCACAACAGCCCCCTGCGGGCAAACCAGCACGCACAAATGGCACCCGACGCATTTCGCCCCGTTCAGCTTCGGCCGCCGTCCCTCGTCCATCCGGATCGCCTGGTGCCCCCCGTCCATGCATGAAATGTAGCACCGTCCGCATCCGATGCACTTCTCCGCCTCAAACTGCGGATAGATCACCGTCCCGCGCTCCAGCACGTCCGTCGTCCCGCTCACCGTGTCAAGCCCCAGCCCGATCACGTCCCGAACGCTCGTGAATCCCTTTTCCTTCAGGTAAAGGTTCAGTCCCGTCTTCAGCTCGTCGATGATCCGGTACCCGTATTGCATCACCGCCGTCGTAATCTGGATCGACCCAGCCCCCAGCAGCAGGAATTCCAGCGCGTCCCGCCAGGTCTCAATCCCGCCCATGCCGCTGATGTGCTTCCCGCGCATGGCCGCCTCCTGGCCGATCTCCGCGATAAACCGCAGCGCGATGGGCTTCACCGCGTTTCCGCTGTATCCGCCCACGGCGCTCTGCCCGTGCACCGCCGGCGCCGTGACGTACGTGTGAATGTTCACCCCGACGATGCTCTTGATCGTGTTAATCGCCGCGATGCCGTCCGCCCCGCCCCGGATCGCCGCCGCCGCCGCCGGCCCCATCCGGTCCACGTTCGGCGTCAGCTTCGCAATCACCGGTATCCCGCATCCCCGCTTCGCCGCCGCCGTGTATTTCTCAACCAGCTCCGGAATCTGCCCGATGTCGCTCCCCAGTCCGTCCTCCATCATGTTCGGACAGCTGAAGTTCAGCTCCACCGCGTCCGCCCCGTTCGCCTCGCATTCCCGCGCCAGTTCGCTCCATTCCGCCTCGTCTTTTCCCATAATCGAGGCCAGGATCACTTTCCTCGGATACTTCTCCTTCAGCCGCCGGAAAATTTCCATGTTCTCCGCCACGCTGTGGTCGCTCAGCTGCTCAATGTTCTTGAATCCGATGATCCCCCCGTCGCTCCCCTTGATCGCCGAAAACCGCGGCGAAGCCTCCCGGATGTCAAGGCTGCAGATCGTCTTGAAGCAAACCCCCGCCCATCCGGCTTCGAAAGCCCGCGCGCACATGTCGTACGTGCTTGCCACAACCGAGCTCGAAAGCAGGAAGGGATTCTCCATCGGGATCCCGCAAAGGTCGCACCGCAGGCGTTCCTCGTCCTCCGGCAATTCCGTTTCGCATTCCGGCCGAACCTGATAGTAAAGCCGGTTCATCGTCTCCCGGATCGGCACCTCCCCGGGCCGCACGCACGCCTCTTCGCATTTCGCCCGGCATGTCAGGCACGCGTTCTCCTCCGGCAGCGTAAGCGCCGCCGCCTGTTCGTTCCCGAACCAGATCCGCCGCAGCCGCTCCCCCGGCCGAACCCCCGCCGCGCATCCCGCGTCGCACGGAGCCTCCGCGCATAGCGCGCACCGGATCATATCCCCCCGCGCAATAATGTCTCTGCCCTGAATCATGCCGCAACCTCCTTTACCGCACCCGCTTCCGGATCGTAAGCACGTTCTGCCCGTCTTCCCGCCGATAGGACACATCGTCCATCGTCTTTTTCACAAGGAAGATCCCAAGCCCGCCGATCTGCCTCTCCTCCGCCGGCAGGTTCACGTCCGGGTCCGCCGCCGAAAGGGGATCAAACGCCATCCCTTCGTCCGCGAAGGTAATCTCCGCCGTCTCCGTCCCCGCGTCGAAGGCGAACCCGATCGTCATCATGCCGTTCTCTTTTTCTCCCGCGTAGGCATAGCTCGCAATGTTCGTAATAATCTCGTCAATCGCAATGTTAATCTGCGTTTTCGCCTTCCCCGCGCAGTCGATTTTCTCCAGTTCCCGGTCGATAAAAGCTGTCGCCACCGCGCAGCTTTCAATCATCGCCGGAAGGGTGATCCCGTTCCTTTTCTCGTCCATGGTCTTCCGTCCACCCTCCCTTTTCTTTCGGTCTGTTCAAATGCAGCCGCGCCCGGTCTTCCGGTAGCGCGGCTGCCTTTTTCCGGGCCTCTTCAGCCCATTTTTTTAAGAATCACCATCTCGACGTTCCCGTTCCGGATCGAAACCCGAATATCGTCCGCAACGTGTGTAACAACGCTTTTTTCAAGCTCGTCCCATGCTTCCTTCGCCGCCGGGTCCGCCGCCGCCATCCGGCTGTTCAGCGCGTCCTCATATCGAACCATGCTCCATTCCCAGTCAAGGGAAGGCGAACTCGTCGTCTCGTACATTTCCGGCATCAGCAGCGGCCCGTTGTATGCCGCCAGGTCCGCGTCCGATCCCCAGTCGAAAAAGTCCCGAAGCCGGCCCATCAGCCCCTTCGCGCTCTCGTTTTTGCCTGTGGAGCTGACGCTTAGCAGCTGCGCCCGCTCGTCCGCGTTCAGCCGCGTCCGAACCCGAAGGTGAAGCCGGTATTCCCCGTCCTCGTCTTCAATCCAGAAAACGCCTTCGCTCTCGCCCGTAAGCGCCCGCATCAGCCCCAGCATCTCTTCCGTAAGCAGCCGCAGCGACAGCGCGTCTTTCCGCGCCAGTCCCTTGTAGACCGCCACTTTCTCCGCCTGCGCCAGTGCGGTTTCCATCCGCGCCCCCCGGCTGTCGACGGTAATCTCGTCTGTCTTCATCTCTGCCCGGCCCCCGCGTTTTTATTCAATCGTAAGGATGTCGGCAAACCCCGTCACTTCGAAAACTTCCCGAACGATCTCGTTCACGTTCGTAACCTTCATGCCGCCCTTCGCGCTCATAACCTTGTGCGCGCTCAGCAGCACCCGAAGTCCCGCCGAAGAAATGTACTCAAGTTTTGAAAAGTCCAGCGTCAGCGTCTCCGCCTCTTTCAGGTCCTCGTTCAGTTCCGTCTCCAGCGACGGGGCCGTCATCGTGTCCAGCCGTCCCTCCAGCGCCAGTGTCAGGTCCTTTCCGTTCTGCGTCTTGTTGATGGTCATGGTGCGTCTCCTCCTGTAAATAAATATTATAATTTGTAAAATTACCGTTTCCACTGCGCCCCCGGCTTTGCCGGGGCGCGCCTCAAACCAGCCGAATCCCGGCTTCCCGCTGTTCCGCTTTTCACTGCGCCCCCGGCTTTGCCGGGGCGCGCCTTACACTAATCGAATCCCGGCTTCCCGCTGTTCGGCGTTGTACCGCTTAATCAGCGCGTGAATCCGGTCGTAAGGATTCAGCAGCACGCTCAGGCTCCGGTCGTGGTTCAGCGTCGCGATGATGTAGCTGATGTATTTGCTCATGTCCGCCTCCACGAACCATTCCGCCTCCCGAAGCTCCGGAATCCGGTACGTCAGGTTCGTCGAGATCACCCGGTCAATCAGCCCTTCCCGGTACGCCTTTTCATAGTTTTCAAGCCCGTTCGTGAACAGCGCGAACGTGCATCCCGCGAAAATCCGGTTCGCCTTCCGCTTCTTCAGCTCCCGCGCCAGGTCAATAATGCTCTCCCCGCTGCTGATCATGTCGTCCGCCACGAAGATGTCCTTCCCCTCAACGCTGTCGCCAAGGTATTCGTGCGCGACGATCGGGTTCCGCCCGTTCACAACCCGCGTGTAGTCCCGCCGCTTGTAGAACAGCCCCATGTCCAGCCCCAGCACCGACGCGTAGAAGATGTTCCGGTCAATCGCCCCCTCGTCCGGCGAAACGATCATCATGTGCTCCCGGTCAATCTTCAGCGTCCTGTTGTTCCGCAGCAAAGCCTTGAAAATCTGGTAGCTCGGCATAACGCTCTCGAATCCCGCGTTCGGTATCGCGTTCTGAACCCGCGGGTCGTGCGCGTCGAAGGTGATAATGTTGCTCACCCCCATCGCCACAAGCTCCTGCAGCGCCATCGCGCAGTCCAGGCTCTCCCGGCTCGCCCGCCGGTGCTGCCGCGCTTCGTAAAGCATCGGCATAATCACCGTAACCCGCTTCGCTTTCCCGCTCATCGCCGCGATAATCCGCTTCAGGTTCGCGAAGTGTTCGTCCGGGCTCATCGGTACCTCCCGCCCGAACATCTCGTATGTAACGTTGTAAGCCCCCGGGTCCACCAGGATATACATGTCGTATCCCCGGATGCTTTCCCGGATCATGCCTTTTGCCTCACCGTTGCCGAAACGGGGACAGCTGACCTTGATCAGGAAGTCCTGCCGTTCCATGCCGGGGGAGGTTCGCATATCGCCGGGTTCCGACTCTTCCGCGTGATCCCGCCATTTCTTCAGCCAGTTGTTGACTTTCTCTCCGATTTCCTCGGTTCCCGGCATCGCGATCAGTCCCAGCGGCCCGACCGGGTATGTCAGAAAAGAATCGCTGTTCCAGCTGCTCACGAAATCAGTCATGGTGTTCCTCCCTCTACGGTCAAAAGGACATTGACACACACAGAAGCATTATACTTCATTTTTTGCCGCTTGAAAAGCGAATATTTGGTCGTTTCTCGTCCTTTTTTGTATATTTTTCTCCGCAGGGGAACGGGAAAGGCCGGAGAGCGTCCGCTCTCCGGCTCATAACAGGTCTTTCCGCTTACTGCGCAACGTTGTCCAGCATAGCCAGTCCGACTTCGATATTCTCCACGTAGTCGCCCTGGCGGCTGATCTCAAAATTCTCCGCGTTCCCGACTTCTTCAGGCCGCCATACCGTCACTTTCACGGTATCGCCCTCCTTGAAGGCGTCCAGTCCGTTTATCACATCTTCGTTGTTTGTAACCACTTCGCCGTTCATTTCAACCAGGATGTCTCCGGGCTTCAGTCCGGCTTTTTCCGCGGGGCTGCCGCTTTCAACGGCAACGATATAGGCGCCGAGGGGCCACATGCCGCTGGTGGAGGGCATCGAAGTAACCGTCACGCCGAGGCGGGGCTTTCCGAGCCGGCCCGTCTGCACCTGTTCCTCTTCGCCCTGGAACTGTTCAACAGCTGTCTGTTCATCCTGCTCGGCGGAAGCCGGCTGTCCGCTCAGCGCCTGGGCGATCACGTCCTTCGCCTCGTTGATCGGGATGCACATGCCGATGCTTTCAATGTTCGCACCGCTGGTATAACGGCTTCCGCTGTATTTCAGGGTCGGAATGCCCATCAACTCTCCGGCCGTGTTGAACATGCCGCCGCCGCTGTTGCCGCTGTTAATGGCCGCGTCAGTCTGGATCATGGTATTGATCGCCGTCGACTTCCGGCCGAAGCGGTCCATGGATTCATTGTCGCTTTCAATCTCCCGGTCCAGACCGGAAACAATACCCGCCGTCACGGTTCCGGTGAATCCGATGGCGTTGCCGATGTTGACCACCCAGTCGCCGACCATCAGGGTATCGCTGTCGCCGATTTCAACCGGATCCAGGGGCAGACCGGGCACATGCAGCACCGCGACGTCCTTGGTTTCGTCGGAGGCTGCCACCGTCGCTTCATACAGATTGGTATCGTCTCCGCCGATGGAGATCTTCAGGCTGCTGGAGCCTTCCACCACATGGTAGTTCGTGATGACGTAATCCTTCGCGATCACGACGCCGCTGCCGCTGGCATACTTGACTTCCTGCTGCTGCTGGTTTCCGTTTCCGTTGCCGTTGCCCCGGCCGTTTCCGTAACCGTTGCCGTTGCCATTGCCGTAGCCGTAGCCGAAGTAGTCACCGAAGATGTCCCAGGGGTTCATGCTGCCGCTGCCGTTTCCGTAGCCGTAGCCATATCCGCTGCCGTAAGTGTTCACCACCTGGTAGTTGTAAACGCCGACCACGCTGTTCCGAACCTTGGCAATCGCCTCCGTGAAGGGAGAAGTCAGCACCACTGTTTCCGAGGCGCCCGCCGGCTGTGAAAGGCCGATCGCGGTTCCCGCCAGCACGCATACCATCGCCAGCGCGATATATCCCGTGACTTTTTTGTTGAGAATCTTTTTCATCGTAATCAAACCTCCTTTCGGTTTTCGAGGTCATTATAGAGGCCGATTATGACAGGAATATGAACGCAATGTTAACATTAAATTTTTAATCAAACCTCAGGGTTGTACAGGAACTCCCCGGCCCAGTAGATCTCCCCGGCAATCCGCTCCGTCTGCTCCCCTTCAAAGAAGAAGCACACCCGCTTCATCCCGTTGTTTTCGCACAGCGTATTCACAATGGCATAGCACAGCAGCCGTTCCTTTTCCGGGCCGTACGCGGCGATTTCCTCCCGGCATCGTCCGCTGAGATTGACCAGCATGACGTCCCCTTCCGGTGCGATGCCGATCAGATCGTCTTCCCGGATGCTTTCCGGCAGCGTCGGGGAAATACCCTTTTCCGTTTCCCGGCTGTCCGGCCCCTGCATCAGCGCCGCCAGCTGCACCCGGGGGCTGTCGGCCGTTTCCCGGTCCACGGGTTTCTCAACCCGGATCAGTTTTCCTTCCTTTTCGAAAAACACGGTGGTGCTTCCGGTCAGAAACTGCGTGAACATGCTCCTGCGCATCAGTCCGCCCAGAATCGTCCCGATCCGGAAGCGGTTGCTGTTCAGTTCCGTCACCGGCTTGTCCCCAAGGCGGAAGCACACCGCCGCGGTTCCCGGAACAAAAGTGGTCAGCGTCAGCGTCACCGCTGCGGCCAGGCAGGAAATGTCCGTGTTCCATCCGTCGGCAAGCTCCTGCAGGTCGTCCCGGAAGCTGAGCGTGATCAGTTTTCCGCCTTCCTCCATCTCGTTTGCCACCGGCTCATGAACCATGTACTCCCACAGATCCGGCACGTTTTCGCTCTTGATTTCACTGCGGACAATCGCGCTCATTGCGTTCAGCAGCTCCGAGGAAAGCTGGCTTGCGGTCTGCCCTTCAAAAGTGATCCGGCGGCTTTCGCACGCGATCCCCCGGCCGTCCGTCAGCGGATAGTACACCGTGGCCTGGGTGCTGAGGGATGTTTTCCCGGCATCCCCGTCCTGGGGCGTCCTGCGGGCTTCCATCTGTTCCCAAAGCACGGAAAGGTTCTCACCCGCGTGTCCGGTCAGCGTACCCATGGGCAGGCGCCCGGGTGAATCCATCGGCACGCTCTGCCCCACCGTCAGTACGTTTACATATAGAATTTCGTCCAGTTCGCACAGGGTGGTGGCCAGTGCCGCCGAAAGTTTGTAGTAATCGCTGTAGCTCAGCTGGAGTGCAGAGGAGGAAAGATTCACCGTGCAGATGCCCCGGCTGATTTCCACCGGCGTATCCCGGTACATTTCCAGTTCCCGGGTGATTCGCAGGGCTCCGTTTCCGTTCACTTCCGCCAGCACCCGCCGCACCAGTTCCTCCGTCGTTCCTTTCAGGTCGGCCTGTTCCAGATGGACGCTGCGGATTCCGAGCACCGCCTGGTTCTTTTCGGGAACATACAGCAGGTAATCCCGCGGCTTGCCGACCGTCCGGTCTCCGTCCGGCGCTTCCCAGGATACGGTCGCGGGCGCCAGCGTCGGCGCGGGCGCCGTCTCCTCCCCGCCCTTCCGGCTGCACCCGGTCAGAAATACAGCCGCCAGGCACAGCGCCGTCAGCAGGCATAAAGCTTTCTTTTTCATTCCGCCGCACCTCCCCGGGGAAAGACGACCTTGAACTCCGACCCGCGGTTGGGTTCGCTGTGTACGGTAATTTCCCCGCCGTGCATGGTCACCAGCTGTTTCACAATGCTCAGGCCCAGGCCCGTGCCGCCGGTTTCCCGGCTTCTGGCCTTGTCCACCCGGTAAAACCGTTCAAAAATATGTTCCTGATCCTCCGCCGGAATGCCCACACCGTTGTCGCGTACGCGCCACACGAGTTTTTCCTGTTCTTCCCGCAGGGAAACCGTAATTTTTCCTCCGTCCGGCGAGTATTTGATGGCATTGTCCGTCAGATTGTACAGAATCTGGTTCAGGCGGGCCCGGTCGCCCATCATGTGCAGCCCGGGTTCGATGCTGCTTTCCAGCTGCTGCCCCCGTTTCTCTGCCGCCGGCGTCAGCATGTGAATCACTTCTTCCGTCAGGGCGCTCATGTCCACGGCTTCCTGCTTCATTCCGTTCTTGTCCCCGTCCATCCGGGTCAGCGTCAGCAGGTCCGTCACGATGCCGGTCAGCCGGTCGATCTCATGGTTCATGTCCTGCATGAATTCCCGCCGCAGTTCCTCCGGCATATCCGGCTGGTACATCACCGTTTCCAGCATGATTTTCATGGTGGTCAGGGGCGTTTTCAGTTCATGGCTGGCGTTGGAAACAAACTGGTTCCTCGTCTTGTCGAGGCGTTCCAGCTGCGCCGCCATGGTATTGTAATTTTCCGCCAGTTCCCGAAGCTCGCCGCTGCCGCGCACCGGCACGCGGACGCTCAGGTCGCCCTTCCCCATCTTCCGCATGGAGCGGCTCATCTCAGTAATCGGTTTTGTCAGGATCTGACTCAGAAACAGGGCCAGCACCAGTGCCGCGATGGCGATCAGCACGAACACGCTGATCAGCTGCCACTGCACCGTTCCAAGGGAGTCCATCAGGCTCTGGATCCGGCTCACGAACAGCAGCGCCCCGATCTGGCCGTCTTCCCCGTCCATCGCGTGCACGCTGTAGGCCAGCTGTCCGCTGTATTCGCTGCCGCCCATCCGGGCCGCGTCCTTTTCGCCGGGGGAGTGAATCCCGTAGGCCTGCTCCGCCGTTCCGTTCAGCACCTGCAGCACTTCCTGCAGCTGCAGGCGGTGTCCGCTCATGTCCAGCAGCGTATCGTACTGCACCTTTCCGTCCTGATCGATCAGCATCAGCCGTCCGTCCATGGCCTGGGCGTTTTCTTTCAGCGTCTGGTTGATCTTTTCCGGATCCGCCGCATCAAAAAAAGGCGCGACCGCCAAAGCCGCCTTCTCCGTCAGCAGACTGTCCTCCCGAGTCCGCTGTTCAAAAAGATAATCTCTCACCAGACCGGTCAGGTTCGTCGCCGCCACGGCAAAGGAAAGACCCACGATGACAAAAAAAGCCAGCAGGATCTTCCACCTGATGCTGCTGGCTTCGAAAAAACGTTTAGTCCTGATCCGTGAAATAGTAACCAACTCCCCATTTGGTAAAGATGAATTCAGGCTTGGATGTATCCCGTTCAATCTTTTCCCTCAGGCGGCGGATGTGAACGTCCACCGTGCGTGCGTCGCCGGCATAGTCGTATTTCCATACGGTTTCCAGCATCTGCTCCCGGCTGAACACGGTTCCGCGGTTGGTCACAAACATCTGCAGCAGGTCAAATTCCTTGGCTGTCAGCTTCACGTCGACGCCGCCCAGAACCACGCTGCGCTTGACAAGATTGATTTCCATATCGTGCACCCGGATCACCCGGTGTTCCTGTTGCTGCATGGGGCCGTTCACCCGGCGGAGAATCGTCTTGATTCTTGCTTTGACTTCCAGGATGTTGAAGGGCTTGGTCATGTAGTCGTCGGCGCCGTATTCAAGGCCCAGGATCTTATCCATATCCTCGCCCTTGGCCGTCAGCATGATGATCGGGATATCGCTTTGTTCACGGATTCGCTGGCAGACGGAAATACCGTCCAGCTTCGGCAGCATGACGTCAAGCAGAATCAGGTCGTAATTCCCGGATTCAAACATGGAGAGCGCTTCTTCACCGTCCATGGCGCTTTCCGTTTCGTATCCTTCCTGTTCCAGAGTATACTTCAGACCCTTCAGGATCAGAGGCTCGTCATCAACCAGGAGAATCCGTTTTCCCACCGATAACACCCTTTCGTAAAACACTATCGGTTTATTTTATCTTATTTGTAGCAGAATTGCAAGACTTTGTTACAAATCATGTACAATCTTTCATCGTTCTGAAAACAATTTACTTCTTTTCTTCCGTCCTCCCGGCGGGTGCCACCGCCTTCAGCCCCGTAAAAATCAGCGCCGCCGAGATCAGCAGGAAAGCCGTAAGGGAGATGGTCCACGCATTTTCCATCGCCCATTCCCAGCTTTCCGGCAGCTCGATCTTGTTGTCCCGGAAGAACTGGAAAAACGCGCTGATGCCGAGCAGCATAACCGTCACCGGAACCGGCCACCATCTCTTTGCCTTCAGGCAGCCGCGAACGACGATCACCATCAGGAACACGGCGCACAGCACCTGTTCCAGGCTCACAAAGCTGGTCATGAACGTGCGGATATACGGGTACTGCAGCAGCATTTCCCAGCCGATCTGCGCGCCCAGCAGGCACACCGCCGTCCGTTCAAACACCAGGCCGGCCCGGTCGCCCTCCTCCCTCTTTTGCAGGGCGGGAATCAGGCATACCAGCGCCGTCAGCGCCTCCAGCACAAACACGCTCAGATACGCCCCGCCCCAGCCGTTCTGCATCGTCATGGGGAAGAACTGCAGCCAGGCCGCCTCCACCTCGTCGCCGACGCCGACCGTATCCATTCCGCCTTCGGCAATCCGGGCCAGGCAGAGGAACACGCATCCCGGCGCCGCGAAAAGATCCAGCGCCTTTCCCGGTCGGATCCCGCTGATCTTCGCCGCCAGCACGACGCCGGCAATCATCCCGGCGCACCCGCCGACAAAGGAAAGCTTTTCGGCGCAGATCTCCGTGATCTCATCCCATTCGCCGTCAAAAAGCCCGCCGCCCAGATCATGCAGCAGGTATCCCGCTTTCGCGCAGATCAGCGCCAGCAGCGGCCCCAGCAGGGCCGCGATCCACGCGGCGCTCACCGGCATCCGATGATTCTTCAGCCGTACACCGTACCAGATCATGCCCGCCGCAAGGCCGGCCAGCATCATTCCGACCGCAAAGGCCGGACTGTCCGTCAGCATCATTTTCCTAAATCCTCCCGGTTCTCCGTATCGCAAAGGGTCCGGCGCTTCCACCGGACCCCTGCATTATATGCCCGCGGTTTTTCCCTGTCAAACCGCGGAATGAAATACTTTCTCTGTGCTCTTTCGCTCAGCAACACCGGACTCAATGTCTTTCTCTGCGCTCTTTTGCTAAGAACAGCACCGGACTCAATATCTTTCTCTGTGCTCTTTCGCGCAGCAATCTGCATCTCAGAAAACTTTGACCAAAAGCAGTTTCCCCTCCCCGACGGAAACCGTCGCCGTTTCCCCGGGCAGCACCTCGTTGCTGATGCCGTACTGGTATTCGCTGGTGATTTCCCCGCCGTTCAGTGGGTATTTTGCCCCGCGGATCGTAATGTCCCGGGCCGTTCCGCTGATGTTCAGCAGCGAGAAAAAGGAAAAGGACCCGTCGATCGAAGCCGTCTCTCCCGAAACAATCTCCATCATGGAAGTATCGTCCAGGATCTGCGCCTTTTTCCCGACGGCATCCAGATACAAAAGCAGGGAGACGTTCCCGAAGGTGTGGTCAAATCTCCCGCCGGTCACGCCGATCAGCAGGAACTCCCCGAATCCCCGGCGCACGGCCTCCCGGGCCGCATAAACGGTGTCCGTGTCGTCCTTCTCCCGCGGCAGCACGATCGTTTCCGTGTCGGTGTCCGGTCGCTCGTGGGAATCGAAATCGCCCACGATCAGATCCGGCCGGATCCCCAGCCCTT
>Ga0265298_10008019_pt1 | contig 12728 bp, 13 predicted proteins | sample AusTroGonzalo_MG_3_FD_193486 | JGI IMG/M metagenome (GOLD analysis project Ga0265298, IMG submission 193486) | Bovine rumen microbial communities from tropical cattle in Woodstock, Queensland, Australia - Gonzalo_01 | ecosystem: Host-associated > Mammals > Digestive system > Stomach > Rumen ... | reverse complement strand
CCGTTTCGGTGTCTCATATATGCTGCCGTCCGCATTCACGATGGTTTCCACCAGATACGGGGGATGGATGACCCCGTCTGCCGCCACTGCCGCCAGCATCTGGCATACCTGCATGGGCGTCACCAGGGTCAAACCCTGGCCGATGGACGCGTTGAACGTATCACCCAATGTCCATTCTTCATTAAACACTTTTTTCTTGGCTGCAGGCCCCGCAATCAGCCCGGAGGACTCTCCTGTCAGTTCAATACCGGTAGGCCTGCCAAACCCGTATTGTGCCGCATAGGCATTCAGATTCTCAATGCCTACCCGGCGCCCTATTTCATAAAAATAAACATTGTCCGACATGGCAAAAGCCGTCTGGAAATTGATCCATCCCAGCGCTTCCCCTCCGGCGTTTCCCATATCAGCCAGCCAGTGTTTGCCGGAGTCGAAGATCAGTTCCTCCGGCGTCACTATATGTTTGTCCAGCGCTGCCGAACCGGTCACCACCTTAAACGTGGAACCGGCCGGATACTCTCCATTAATGACTTTATTCGTCAGCGGGTGGAATACATCTTCATTGATCAGCTTCCAGTGAGACGTGGAAATGCCCCCCACAAACCAGTTAGGGTCATAGCCCGGACGGGAGACCAGCGCCCGCACCGCGCCGGTATTGGGGTCCATGGCCACTGCCGCCGCCCCATAGGCGTTGGGCGCAATACCGCTGCTGCGCAGCTCCTTCAGCTGCTTGTCCAGCACCCGCTCCAAATCCTGCTGCAAAGCAAAATCAATGGTCAGCACCAGGCCTTTGCCGGAAACCGGAGCCTGTCCTGCCAGCTGGCGGATTACCTTCCCCCGTACGTCGACCTCTTCCGTCCTGCGTCCGGTATTTCCCCGCAGCACACTGTCATAGACAAGTTCCAATCCTTCCTTGCCCACGATACTGCCGGCCGGAAGCCCTTTGTATTTTCCCTGCTTTAGCTGCTCTTCCGAAACTTCACCTACATACCCCAGCACATGGGCTGCCGACGTACCATACAGATAATGCCGCATAGGCTGCAGGTCCAGTGAAATACCCGGCAGGTCCTTCAGATGTTCTTCCAGGGACGTAATTTCCTGCGGCGTCAATTCGCTCTTGACCACAATCTGTTCGTATGTACCTGCCGCCCGGTCCGCCTTTTTGCGTACCACGTCCGGCTGCATTGCCAGCAGACGGGCCAGCAGCGCCACTTCTTCATCGGAGAATTTGTGGCCTGCCTGCAGACTGAGAACATAGCCCGGCGAACTGTCCGCCAACACCTTGCCGTGGATATCCATGATCCGCCCCCGGGGCGCCATGATAACCGAACTGCGCATACGATTGCCATCCGCCTGTTTACCGTAATATAAACCTTTATAAAGCTGCAGCCAGGCCAGCCGCCCGCCTAACAGCAGGAACACGGCCACCGCCGCTGCCAGCATCATTTTTAAACGATTCCCGGAGGTTTGGTTCAGCAAAACAATAACCCTTTCCAATCCACGTCAATCCTGCGTCCGCAGTTCCTGCTCCGAAATAGCCAGCCGGCTTTTGTCACATATCCTGTTCTAATATGTCAGATCGTCCTCAGCCACCCACCGGTACAACGCCAGCAGAATACGCGTTACCGGTAAAACCAGCAGCATATTGCCAAGACAATACAGGAACGTATCCTTCACATATAAGTATAATACCGTTTTGCCAAAGCCACCCAGCCAAACTACCGGTACGGCATACAGGGTTCGCAGCAGCAGGCTGAGACCGCCAATGATCAGTACGTGATACCCGTAATTGTTTTTGAAGATCATTTCCTTGATGCTGCCGACGCCATAGCCCGTAAGTCCCCGTGTCAAAAGATAAAAGCCAAACACCGCCGGCGAAGAAATGTCCTGCAGAAGCCCGAACACAAGACCGCAAAACAAACCGGCCCGGGCTCCGTAAAACAATCCCACACTATAAATAAAAAGCAAGGGCAAGTCGAAAAACAGATTGCCCCCGAAATATCCCAAAGAAGTCGTCTGCAACACCAGAACTATAAATGCCGCGGCAACCCATGACCACATCCTCATGGTTTGGCCTCCCCGGCTTCTTCCGCTATTTCCTTTTCAATACGCCGCTTCACATCTTCCTGTAAAATCACATACACCCTGTCCGGATGGCTCAGGTCAGCTGCCGGTTCAATCTGCGCCAGCTTCTGCAAGCCGGTCACATCCGCTTCCACACGGCTGACCGTACCGATGCATAACCCGGCCGGATATTTGCCGCCAATGCCGCTGGTCACCAGCATATCGCCCGGGCGTAAATCATCATCCCGGCCAAAATACTCCGCCTGCAACAGGGAACGGTTCGGTCCCAGGCCCGTCAGCACACCTACAGCCCGGGACTCCCGGCGCAGCACCTTGACCCCCATACGGGACTGGTTCGACGAAATCAGCATGAACCTGCTGTAATGACGGTAAACCTGGTCTACAACGCCAATTACCCCTTCACTGTCCGTCACCACCATATCGGGACGCACCCCGTCAACATTGCCTTTATCCAAAAAGAAAAACTCATGCAGGTCCCCCAGGCTTACACCAAGCACACGGGCCGCCAGCAGCGTCAGTTCTTCCCGTTGCTGTTTATAGCCTGCCATAGCCTGCAGTTCTTTATTCTCCGTCTCCAGCAGCTTCAGGCGGTATTCCGCACTGCGCAGGTTGTCTAATTCCTTTTTCAGCCGGCTGTTTTCCTCCTGCAGGGCAGCATTCAGCCGCCGGCTGTCACGGAATGAAGAAACCGCGTCGGTAAGCTGACGGACTGCCGCATTCACAGGCAGCAATACAGTGTTCACAACCGCATTCACCAGCGGAAAACGCCACCGCTGATGTACCGCCAGCACCATGCAGGCACACAGGCTCAGCACTGCCAGCACCGTCACAAACTGCTGTTTTTTCATCATCTGTCATCCAACAGGCCATACAGCTTACAGCTTGCTGCTGGAAGCCATAAAGCCTTTCTTATATGTGTCAATATTTTCCACGCAGATGCCGGTTCCCAATACCACGCAGGCCAGCGCCTCGTCACTGACAAACACGGGCATGCCGGTCTCCTTGCTGATCAGCTTGTCCAGATTGCGCAACAGGGAAGAACCGCCCGTCATGATGATGCCGTGGTCGATGATATCCGATGCCAGTTCCGGCGGCGTCCTCTCCAGGGTATTGCGCACCGCGTCCACAATGTTCGCCACCGGCTCCGCAATGCCGGTGCACACCTGGTTTGCATTGATCGTAAGATTCTTGGGAAGACCGCTGACCAGGTCACGTCCCCGGATCTCCATAGTATCCGGATTGTCCACGAACATAGCCGTGCCCAATGTGATTTTAATCTGTTCCGCCGTACGCTCCCCGATCAGCAGGCTGAACGTCTTGCGGATATAGCGGGAAATCGCGTCATCAATGGCATCCCCACCGGTACGGATGGAACGGGACACCACGATACCGCCCAGAGAAATAACAGCTACCTCACAGGTACCGCCGCCAATATCGACAACCATGCTGCCGGTGGCCTCCTGTACCGGAAGACCGGCGCCGATAGCCGCCGCCATGGGCTCCTCAATCAGATAAGCTTCCCGTGCGCCTGCCTGAATCGCCGCATCCACAACAGCGCGCTTCTCCACTTCCGTCACACCGCTGGGAACCCCCACAACGATACGGGGACGCACCAGGGAATGGAAGCCGATGGCTTTATGGATGAAATATTTCAGCATGGACTGGGTGATGTCAAAATCCGCGATGACCCCGTCCTTCATGGGACGGATGGCAATAATATTGCCCGGCGTGCGCCCGATCATCTGCTTGGCCTCCGCGCCGATTTCCAATACTTCATTGGTCTCACTATCTACGGCGACTACCGAAGGCTCGCGGATAATGATCCCTTTGCCTTTGCAATGCACCAGCGTATTGGCGGTGCCAAGATCGATCCCCAGGTCGTGGGAAAATCTGCCGAATATGCTAAACATACTGCTTTCACCCCATACAATCTTTAACTAACCTACAAATCGCCATGTTCCTTAAAACTGTAATACCGTCCGTCGCCGATGACCAGATGATCCAGCAACGGAATCCCCAGGACGCTTCCCGCTTCCTCCAGCGCATGGGTCAGGTTGCGGTCCTCCGCGCTGGGATACGGATCTCCCGAGGGATGATTGTGAGCCACCAGTATACAGGCCGCATGAGCCACCACGGCAGGCGCGAACACCTCCCGGGGATGCACCACGGCACTGGTCAGCGACCCTTCCGCGATCTGTTCGGTTTTAATAATCCGGTTTTTCGTATTTAAGAGCAGCACGATAAACTTTTCATGAGTTTCATTCCGTAGTCTGCCCATCAGGTACTGCGCCCCGTCACCCGGTGAGGTGATATGTTCGGAGTCAATTGCTGATGCGCAGGCTATCCGCCTTCCCAGCTCCATCGCGGCTAAAATGCGGGCGGCCCTGGCATTGCCAAGCCCTTTGATGTGTTTGAATTCCTGTACCCTGTGCCAGCGGGCCACCTGCCGGTACAGGCCTTCGTTCCTGGTCATCTCTTCCGCGATACGCAGGGCGGAATGTTCTTTCGTCCCGCTGCCGATCAGGATTGCCAGCAACTCCGCGTTGGATAACGCCTCGGGACCCTTGTTACACAGCCGCTCCCGGGGGCGGTCCTCTTCGCTCATCTCTTTAATTTTAAAATCAGTCAAAATCTCACTCCTTATTTATATTTTCAGGCATTGTCCGCCGGGATTCGGCGGACAACTCTGTTTATCTCCCGCTATACAGGAAGGACTTGGGCTTCTCTGCCAATTCTTCTACTTCCTCTTCGGTGTTGATCAGGAATTCTGCCGGTTCAATCTCCGCTACCGTAAGCTGCTCTTTTGCGCTGATGGCGTCCCGGCGGAAAATCTTAATATAGTTGTACGCAATGAACAGCCACACCACTATGCTGCCACCCACAAAAGGCCAGAACCAGAAATCCAGCTTAAAAAAGCCTGCCAGGGCATGACCGAAAATAGCGCCGGCCGCCAGGCACCCGATGGGCAGAAATATCTGGAACCACTTGGCCTTGCGCTCGTCTACCTTGCGGTATTCAATAATTACATTGTCCCCGGGATGGGCACTGATAGGGTTCCAGCAGTCAATATACGCCCGCAGACCCCGCTCGGTAGTTTCCTTAAAATTGACCCGTACCTTGGCGCGCTCGCCGTGGGTCTCTGTTACCGTTCCTTTAATCACGAGTAAACTCCTTCCTTACGCATAAGGATAAAAACAAATGTACCCGATGGCAATGATAAAAATCAGGCCGTACATGCCCAGAGCCACCAGCAATCCCTGCCAGGTCCGCGGGTAACCGAAATTCATATACTCCCCGAAAATACCTCGCCGGTTCAGCAGCGTGTATTTGGTGCGGCGTTTGAACCACCGTTCTTTCCTTTCACTTCCCAGGATCCGCGCCGTACCCATGAAAACAAAAAATGAGAGAAAAAAAACGGTTATTATCCGGCTGGCAAGCGCCTGGGTCGGCACCGTCGAAAGATCGATCATACAGAATCACTCCTAAAATTCCAAATACTTATCGGGCATCAAACGTACCAGTTCCTTTAAGAACTCATCACTGCAACAAAAGATGATGGCCGCCAGTCCCTTTCCTTCCTTGAATGCAAGGATACGGGTCGGGTTGGCATCCGCCATGTTATAACGGTGGATGTAATGCTTGATACGGGTACGACGGAAAAAGTCATGCCGGTAATGCTGGGCAAAGCTTTCCGTTTTGCTCAGATCCACTTTGTAACTGCCCTGCTTCCATAAACCGATGGTCACGATTTCCAGTTCATTCTGGCGCAGAATCATCTCATAGCGGTAATACACCTTCCAGATCCAAAGCCCCAGCCAGAGAAAATTCAGCCCCATGCCCATGGGACTGATCATGCCAGTACTGTTAAAACGGTATCCTTCATAAGCCCAGCTGCAACAAATCGCCAGAAGAGCCATATAAGCCAGCCCCATCTTGCCGCTGCCCCGGGTCGTCGTCTCCCGGCAGATTTCCTTATTCTTCAAAAAACTCCCTCCAATACGCGTGACCGTTTCAGCGAGACACACTGATGCTAACTAAAATAATACCATAACATTATAACAGAAAAACGTATAAAAAGATAGAGGAAGAATAAAAAGCCGGAGAAAATTTTCTCCGGCTTAATTCCGTTTCTCTGATTAATTTTTCTTTTTTTCCTCAATCGAACGGTTGATGCTGCGTTTCAACTCTGACGCAAAAACCTCCTGCTGCCAGTCGGTTTTAAATGTCAGTACTTCTTCAATAAGCCTACTGTAGTTTATTTTCTTAGCGTAATACTTCCCGGTCAGCCGGTTATAAGCCGCATACTCGGCTTTCATCATGCAATTCAGTTTCGGCTCGCGCTGAAAGTTATAGGGTCTCTCTTCCACCTTATCAATCCGCATGGCAATGACCAATTCCGCATCGGTTTTTTCCAAAACATCTTTCAGCGTTGCCTGATCAAAGGACTTCAGCCCTTCGTCTGGAACAGCGTTGCCAACAATCTCATCGCTTACCAGGTCATAATCGGGATATTTCAACTTCTCAATGATAACATCCCAATAATAATTGGTAAAGTCTTTGGCCCGCTCCACCTGCTTTTCATTCACCTGCAGCGGAACGACAGCCACCCGGGCCGCTTCTGCAGTCACGGAAAAAGACAAATTCATTATGAAGAGTGCAGCCAAAGCAAATATAAAACTCGAAACTTTTTTCATTTTGTTTCCTCCTGTGTATCGGGGTTTCCCGATTTCTATTGCTTTTGTATCATACCATATTTTTACTGATAATAAAAGGCGAAATTGTGAAATTTTAAAAGTTCCTGTGCCGCTGCCCCGTTATACCATCTTTCTTCCCTAAAAAACGGGGAGCTGTTGCATACAGCTCCCCGATCGACCGTGTTTCCGCTTTTAATTTTCTAATATCAGAACGTGAACTCACACTGTGTCCAGAAGACTTTCGCTTTCGAAATTTCTTCCAGGCCTTCCTTCAATGCCTTGGTATCATAGTAGGTTGCGCTGAGAACTATATTCTTTGCCAGCGCTACATCCCCGCCGAAGGACCAGCCTTTAAAGCCGGAATTAAACTCGGTAAAACCATCAATGGTATGGGCTAAATACGTGGTTCTGCCCTGGTGATAGTAATTGAAAGCCAGGCCCCAGCTGCCGGGTTTAGATGCTTCCGCGCCTTTATAGGAGAGCCCTGCTACATACCCGTTCCTGTCCACGCTTTCGTCGCCGATTTCGCCTTTGTTTCCCCTTAAGTACATGGCTTTCAAAGCCAGATCGTCATTCAGGGTCAGGTTCACGCCTAAGTACCAGATACCAATATCATCGCGGCCGAAGAAGTCTTTGGTCGCATCTTTATCTCTCCCATACGCTTTCAGATAGCCGGTTTTGAAGTTGGCAAAGGTATCCATCTTGGTACCTACTTCCGCATTCCAGAATTTTCTGTTCAATTTTACGCCGTCTTCCCAGACAGCCAGAGTATTTCCCTTACCGTCTACGTCGTCAGATTCACCAAGCTCGGACGCAGAATTCAAATCCGTCAGCTTGCCGTAGGCGCCACTGATATACCATTTATTACCGTAGGATAGCTTGATCGCATCATGCTCGCCATCGTAAATATAACCGTCGGCAAACACATCGTCATCCCGGCCGGCTACAACGTTGACCCCACCCAAACGGCCTTCTAATTTGGCAATGTTGAATTCCGTTGTTTCGTCTCCATGATCGGAGCGGAAATCCTGCTGATTCTGAATACGCCCTACATAACTCCAGTTATCATTCACCTTACCGGTAAAATACAGACGGGAACGGAGACCGTGTTCATGATCCCTAATTTTTTGGCCGTTAACCAGGCGGAACTTAGCCGGTGCATAATGATAGCGGATCTCGCCGGTAACCTTTACGTTATCGGATTTCTTTTCCAAAGCGGCTACCCGGACTCCCAAGGCATCCAATTCGGCTGCGAACTCAGCAGCTAGTTTGTCAACGTTGGCGCCTTTGGCCATCGCTTTCGCAACAATCTGAGCCATTTCATAACGGGTCATCAGACGGTCGCCGCGGAAAGTGTCGTCGCCATAACCTTCGATGACACCGGCAGCTGCCAGTTTGGAGATGCTGTCATACGCCCAATGGCCAGCCGGTACATCAGAGAACGGGTTTGCGGCATAAGCAGAAGCGGTTACGCCCAGCGCCATTGCCATTGCCAGTACTAAAGATTTTTTCATTACAAATGCCTCCCTTAAAACAATTTATGTATTTATATAAACTGCAAGGCGCCTTTGTGTTACTTCTGCTTCTACGAGCGAGTTGCCTGGTTTCCTCTTCATGCCGGCAAAAGCACATCAGAAGCCCTTACAAATTTATATCATAAAAGGAATTGCGGTTAAACATCGGAAAAACTTTTTTAATATTTTATCACTATTGCAACTATATTGCAATAAGAATTAAAAAAAGTTAAAAAAAAGTTTAATGGCAGATACATAATTAAGATTCTCTGCAACAGACGTTAACCATTTACAGCAATTCCATTACCGGTAAAGTAAAAAGCAGGACTGCCGAAGCAGTCCTGCCAATATTACAGAATCTTTTAAATCTTTTATTTCCTGTTTGGGATTCAGATTAGAATGTAACAACCATCTGGGCCCACAGGGTCTTGTTCTTATTATCGCCTTCCTTAGACTTCAGGTCGTACCATTCAATACCTGCAACCATGCCCTTCGCTAATGTGTAGTAACCGGCCAACATATAACCCTTGAAGCCGCCAGTCATATTGGTATCCGGGTCGCCGTTCATGGTGTGTTTCAGATAGGTGCCGTCACCCTGGTTGTAGTAGTTGGCAGCCAGTCCCCAGCTGCCCGGCTTTGTGGCTACCGCACCGGCATAGGTCAGGCCGAATACATAACCATTTTTATTGATTACTTCATCAGATTTCCCATGCAGGTACGTAAAGTTTGCGCCCACCTTGCCAAACTTGCCTCTTAAGCCCACATCAAAAATCCCTAAATCATCGGCGCCTATTACTTCGCCGTCAGCATCTTTAGCTCCAAGCCCTACACCGTCAGTCCTTGGTTCAAATTTATCATAGCCTGCAAACAGGGTAAGGTTCTTGCCGATCTGGCCGGCAGCGTTAATACCCCAGGCACGGTCAAATTTGGTCTTTGCAGCAGTCAAAGCAGCAAGTGTATTGCCCTTGCCATCTTTCATTTCTTCTGTGCCGGCTTTGTCTTCAAAAGCTTTGCCAACCTTTTCTGCCGAATTCAAAGCGGTGGGTTTGCCATAGTAAGCCTGCAGTTTTACCTTGTCGCCGTACGTAGCTTCGATGCCGTCAAAACGGTTATCATAAATCAGGCCTTCGTCGGTACGGGTCATGTTATAACGGCCGGCGCGCATCTTTAATCCGCCCAGGCGGCCTTCCAAATAAGCGCGCTGCCAGTTGGTTGTTTCATCACCGGTGTCGGTCTTGAAATCCTGGATGTTTTCCAGCAGGCCGACATACTTCCAGTTGTCGTTAATCGTGCCGGTAAATGTCAGACGGGAACGCAGCTTGTGAGCATCGGATTTTGTGGTTCCTTCATGAGTTTTGTTCTCGCTATGAGCAAAGTTCCAACGGATGTTGCCGGTAATTTTTACGTTGTCGGATTTCTTTTCCAGAGCTGCTACGCGAACGCCCAGAGCATCCAGTTCGTCTGCGAATTCAGCAATCAGTTTGTCAACGTTGGCGCCTTTGGCCATGGCTTTCGCAACAATCTGAGCCATTTCATAACGGGTCATCAGACGGTCGCCGCGGAAAGTGTCGTCGCCATAACCTTCGATTACGCCAGCAGCTGCCAGTTTGGAGATGCTGTCATAAGCCCAATGACCGGCCGGTACATCGGAGAACGGGTTTGCGGCATAAGCAGAAGCGGTTACGCCCAATGCCATTGCCATTGCTAATACTAAAGACTTTTTCATTGCGTTTTCCTCCTTTTTAGAAAAACAAATTTGTATTTATTACAAAACATTTTCCCAAATCGGACGCTGCTCCGGCTTCCTGCTCGAGTGACCTTGTTTCCTCTGCATCACCAAAACTTTGTCTATTTGGAAGCACGTCTGTAACCTGAAAAGTACGCATATAAATACACGTAAATGCTTCATGTTAAAAGAAATATACCACTCAAATACTTATTTGTCAAGTTTTTTTCAAAAATTATTGTTTTGTTTTTGAACATGAATATTTCTTTGCCAGTATCGCTGTATCCGATTCATTTTCTGCCTGCGCTTTTTCAGCAGTTACGGTCCTTACATTACTGCCACTTAAAATCTCCCGCAGATTGGTTTCCACAGTTCCGGCTTCCGCCACCCCATCCAGGCTCATGACCGGCTGTTCCCCTACCAACAGCATATTTTGGCTGTTGGTCCACACCGCTTCCCTCTGCCCGCCGTCATGGAATATCGCAGCCAGGTTTCCGGCAATCAGGAAAGCCTGCTCCTGCGGACTCATAGCAACGGTTTTCTCCGGAGTATAAAACGGCTCCCCTGCTATCGTGATCAGCCCGGTTTCTTCATTTACTTTAACCTGGTTGCGGCTCCATTCCGTAATCTTTTTATTGTAGTTGTTGCGGCGGCTTACACTGGTAGGATGATCGTTGAACAGTTCCGCAAAGCCGCTGGACTTTCTTCCGTTCTGTTCCAGGATGTGCTGCCACAGGGCGGCGCCGGCGCCCACGTTATATCCGGCGGCCACAGCATATTCAAAGGCCAGCTTGTCCGCCTGGCTCTCCATGGGTTTGGTCACCCACTTGGCTGTGCCTACCGTTGTAACTAATGCCGCACCGAGAGAAGATGCAGTGTTCCGGTTCTGGCTGGCATACAGCGCGCCAAGGATTGACAGCGGCAGCGCCCGCTTCACCCCGGCAGCCGGGTGGTTCTTCTGGCCATGGCCCATTTCATGAGCGATGACAAAGGCCAGTTCGTCTTCGTTGTAATTTAACCTGGTAAACGCGCCGATGTTGACACTCATGTTATGGCCCAGCGTACAGAACGCGTTAAAGGATTTATCGTTGTTAACGAAATAGTTGTAAGGCTTTTTCACGATGGAATCATCGGTCAGCGCCACCGCGTCGGACAGGCGGGTCATGATGCGGGCCAGCATGGCGTTGGCCGTGGGGTCCGTATTGACGCCATATTTGGCTTTGATCTGGCCCATGTAATTGTTCCGGCCTTTATTGTCCAAATAGCTGACCTGCTTGTTGAGGTAAGCGTACTGTGCCCCCACCTGGAACAAAGACACCCCGGCAGAAAGCCAGTCCCAGGCAAAGGCCTGTTTCGGCATGACGGCGCCGGCAGTAAGGGACAAGCATAATGCGGCTGATACGGTGGTACGGATCATAGTTGCTTTTTTCATAATCTTGGCCTCCCAATCATTTCAAAATCGTCCAGCCGTCCTCCTGATACACCTTTCCTTCTTTCATCAGACGGCCCAGGGCCCGCTTGAAAGCAGCTTTGGAAATGCCGAACTTGGCTTTGATGATCTCTGTGGGGGTATCGTCACAGTAAGGCATACGCCCATTCCGGGACTGCAGCGTATCCAACAGGGTCTGGGCGTCGTCCGCCATGGCGTTTTCCTTCTGCTTGCGCAGGGACACGTCCACGTGGCCATCCTCCCGGATAAACGTAATACGCGCCGTAACCTGCTCCCCATAGGCGAGATATCGCTTCGGGTCTGTCTCGCTCCGGTGCAGGAAAGCGATGTGCCGGTCATTGGTAAAAAGGAAGAAGCCGTCTTTCGTGATGTTGTAAATCGTGCCGGTAACAGAATCTCCCACTTTTGCATTTTCAATGGGTTTTGACGCTTTCACCAGGTCTTTGTCCACCTTCATGGTCACGGCCGGGCGGCCGCTCTTGTCCCGGTACAGCTTGATCCAGATCTTCTGACCGGGATTCACCCGTCCCAGCATCTCCGTATAAGGCAGGAACACGCCTCGTTCCCCGCCGATGTCCACAAAGCCGCCGTCCCGGGTCACGCTGATGACTTTCGCGTAGCCCAGCTGCCCCTCCTTCATCTTGGGCAGCTTCATGCTGGCGGTCAGGCGCCTGTGAGGATCCAGATACAGGTACACTTTTACCTCGTCACCGGTCTGCACCGGGGTCAGCTGCTGCTGTTTATGGAGCAGTATGTCGTCTGAGGTGTTGCCGGTGCCCGCGTCCAGGAAGGCGCCCATGTCAGAGACCCGGGCAGCCTTCATGGTCACCACGTCCCCGGGTTTGTACTGCAGCTTATTCTCCATCGCCGCTCCCCTTGAACTCTTCACTGGACGCATCGGCCCATAACTGTTCCAGGTTATAGAAATCCCGTTCCTCTTCCAGGAACACATGCGCCACCGCGTCGCCGAAATCCATCAGGATCCAGCGGCCGCCGTTGTAGCCTTCCTTGTGGCGACAGAACACTTGCTCTTCCGCCAGCTTGTCCTCAATGGCATCGGCAATGGCGCGCACCAGCGTGGTATTGGACGCGCTGGTGATCACAAAATAATCTGTCATGTAGGAAATGCCTTCCATATTTAAAAGTAATATATCTTTGCCTTTTTTATCGTCTGCAATCGTTGCGATCTTTTCTGCTAACTCTCTCGGCTGCATGGTCATACAGTCTACCTCCACATACTGTCATTTCAATTGATATTTGAT
>Ga0265298_10008018_pt1 | contig 12730 bp, 8 predicted proteins | sample AusTroGonzalo_MG_3_FD_193486 | JGI IMG/M metagenome (GOLD analysis project Ga0265298, IMG submission 193486) | Bovine rumen microbial communities from tropical cattle in Woodstock, Queensland, Australia - Gonzalo_01 | ecosystem: Host-associated > Mammals > Digestive system > Stomach > Rumen ... | reverse complement strand
TCACCCAGGTGCTTTCGGATGTCACCAATGACCTCAAGGCCATGGAAAAGCATGCCGACGTGGCAGTGGAGAACCTGAACACGTTCCGGAAGCAGGGTGAACTGATCAACAACTGGCTGGATACCTTCTATGTGTACGAGACCATGATTTCCGCAAAGATCGTGGAACTCAAGGGAAAGGAGAACCTCACCAGGCGCGGAATGCAGGAATATGCCGACTACCTGGACATAAAGTACATCTATCTGTTCGACCAGCAGGGGAACGTGATGGTGACGAACTCCCCGTATGATCATCTGACCCTAAGTGAGGACCCGGATGATCCGACATACCAGATGCGTGCACTTCTGGACGGGGTGGCCGGTGCCATCACAAAGCCGTTCAAGGACGAAAGGACGCAGGAGAACATCCAGCTCATAGGCATAAGCCTACGCAACAGCGATGACCTTTGCGACGGATTCGTGATGGTAACAGTTGACACCCGCCTGAGGGAGAGTCTGGTGGCTCCGCTTTCAGTCCAGACCGTGCTCGACAATCTGGTCATAGGGCTGCCGGATTATGCACTGGCGGTTGACAAGAACACTCTTGAGATCGTCGCTACGACGGGCATCGGCTACACAGGGGAGGATATAGGGATCCTCGGACTCAAGAAGGAGAATCTGGAGGGGAACTTCAGCGGATTCCTGAGGGTCGACGGAAGTTCGTACTATGCAGGAGTCGGGGAAACGGAAGATCTGTATCTCATACCCATCGTGCGCCGCTCGGGCGAACTGGACAGATTCCGGGTGGCGTTGCGCCTGACTCTTTGCGCAGTATGCGCGGTGGCCGTCCTGATTTTCCTTGCACTGTTCAGATATCAGCGGGATGTGATTGATGCAGCTCCCGAAACCCGGAAACCTTCCGCAGACGGTTCTTCCGAAGACGGGCAGGCTGAGGAAGCCCGCCACGGAATCCTGTCGGGACTGTCCAATGCAATCCACATACAGAAGAAGAAAGGCCTTGACGAGCGCTGGCACATCAACAGAATACCCAAGGACAGACAGACTCCCGAACAGCGCATTGCCAGGATCATCTACTGGCTGATGCTGATATTCTGCTTTGTCATCCTGTTCCCCACGCTGTATGCGAGCCTTGACCACGGCTCCGGACTCAGGAGGGCCAGCAGTCTTGCCTATATCGTCTCCGGCAACTGGCAGAAGGGTTTCAACATCTTCTCCATCACGTACTGCCTGTTCCTGTTCTGTGCCATGAACGTAGTGGTGGTGCTGCTTGAGCGCATCCTCTACCTGATAGCCCTTGTCTCCGGAATGAGGACGGAGACAGTGTGCCTGCTGATAAGGAACTCTCTCAAGTACATCTGCGTGATCATATTCATCTATGCCGGACTGGCCAAGTTCGGAGTGGATACCGCGACACTGCTGGCGTCGGCCGGAATACTTACACTGATGATAAGCCTTGGAGCCAAGGACCTTGTCAGCGACATCATTGCAGGATTCTTCATCATCCTGGAAGGCAGCTACAAGGTGGGAGACTTCATCAGCGTGGGCGGATGGATCGGAACGGTTGTGGAGATCGGTCTCAGGACCACGAGGGTGCGTTTCTATTCGGATACCAAGATATTCAACAACTCATCCTTGCGCGATCTGGTCAATTCCGACGGTCCCGTTGCCCGCATGGTCCTCAGCATGCCGATAGGCTATGACGAGAACCTTGAGAAGATCGAGGCCATCCTTGCTGAAGAGCTTCCCAAGATGAAGGACGACATTCCCGGTCTGGTCAGAGGCCCTGAATACGAAGGAGTTGATTCCTTCGAGTCCAGCTGTGTGATGCTCAGGATAGTCATCTACATGGAGACGCCGTTCAGGTATGCCGCATACCGCCGCCTGAAGCGTGACATGAAGCTGATGTTCGACCGCAGGGGAATAGTGATTCCGTTCAACCAGGTTGTGGTGCATGAGGCCAAGGACACTTGTGAGGCGACGGACAAGGACGGCATTGACTCATAAACAAAATTTAGTAATAATCACTTTCGGCGGTTTTTTTCAATTCATTGTCTTATATGGGAATTTAAAGGATGGCAGGAAGGATAGGAAAACGCGGAATATCACTTAAGGTTGTGAACATAGTACTCATTGCAGTGGCTCTGGTGCTGTGCTCCCTCATGATTTATTCGACGTTCCATCTTGCCGCAGGGACAAGCACGCTGACCGATACCACGGAGCAGCAGATAGAACTCAGAAAGGCCGCCAGAGAGATGATGGATGCCTCCGATTATCTGACGGAGAAGGTCCAGCGCTTCACAATCAGGGGCAACATTCGTTTCCTGAACGAGTACTTCGACGAAGTCTTCCTGTACAATCACCGGGAGGATTCCATTACGAGGATGTCACAGGGAAAGGGAAGCGAAGAGGCCCTTGCCCGCCTTCAGAGCGCCATGGATGAGTCTGTATCCCTCATGGAAGTCGAGTACTACGCCATGAAGCTGGTCATTGCGGCCAACGGATACACCGATTATCCTGATGTCCTCAGGAGTGTGAAGCTTTCCGACGAAGACCTTGCGCTCTCGCCTTCGGAAATGATGCACCGTGCCACGGTGATGGTCATGGATGATTCCTACTATTCCCGCAAGGACCTGATCAGGGAGAACCTGAAAGCCAGCCTGGATGAACTTGAGAAGCTTGCCTACGACAGGAACACAGAGTCCATGAGTGCGTTGAAGCACGAGCTCGGAGTAGTGCGCATCATCATAGTTCTGCTGATATTCGGCATCGTATTGCTGGTGCTCCTGACATCGCATCTGGGAATCAATCCCGTTCTCAATGCCGTGGACCGCATAAAGAATGACAGCCACATCCCCGAGTCGGGAGCAAAGGAGTTCAGGTATCTTGCCCGTGCCTACAACAAGATGTACGACGCCTACCGCAGCAGCCTGGAGCACCTGAACTACAAGGCCTCCCACGATGAACTCACCGGTGCATACAACCGCGCCGGATATGACCTGCTGCTGTCGGGAATCGATCTCCGCAAGACCTACATGCTGCTCTTCGACATCGACAACTTCAAGTCAATCAACGACACCTACGGCCATGATACGGGCGATATGGTCCTGAAGAAGCTTGTGGATGTCCTGAGGGTCAACTTTCGTTCCGACGACTACATCTGCCGCATAGGAGGCGATGAGTTCGTAGTCTTCATGTCCCACACCGCAAAGGTCAATGAATCGCTGATTTCCAGAAAGATCAGGGAGATAAACAGGATGATGGAAAATGACGACGAGCTTCCTCCCGCCTCCATCAGCGTTGGAATAACGCATGGCGTGGATGCCTCCGATGCGAAGGAACTCTTCGAGAGGGCCGATTCCGCCCTGTACACGGCCAAGAACAAGGGAAAGCACACGTATTCGTTCTATACGGATAATTAGTTTCCGTCCGGTGCTTGACGTGTTCATACGTGCAGACCACATAATGTATACCAACAAGGGCAAAATGAAGGCCGACGAAAGCCGCTCTTGAAAGGGAGTATACATGATGACTAGCAGGCATCTGGAATTCGACCGGTTGCCCAATACCCGAGATCTGGGCGGGATGAGGGCAAACGGAGGGCGCACCATAGTGCCCGGCAGGCTTATCCGCAGCGGAGAGCTTTACGACATCACGTCTTCCGATTCGGAGAAGCTTTCGTTCCTGATAGACACCGTGGTGGATTTCAGGACAGAGCAGGAGAAGGCCGAAAGCCCCGACGCTCGGATTCCCGGGAGCAGCTATCACTTCATCCCCGTATTGGAATCGTTCGCCAAGGGCATCTCCAGGGAAAAGAAGTCTGATGAGGACTTCATCATCACACTCGCACGTGATCCCGAAGGCGCGCGCCTGCACATGTGCGACATGTACCGCGCATTCGTCGAAAGCGATTACTCCCTGTCCCAGTACGGTAGGTTCCTGCGCATACTGCTTGAAGACCACGACAGGGCCGTCCTCTGGCATTGTTCCGTTGGGAAAGACCGCGCGGGAATAGGGGCCCTGCTGGTGCAGAAGATCCTCGGGGTTCCGGAAGAGGATGTCATTGAGGATTATCTGGCTACCAATGACTACGTGCAGGAAGGGTACAGGAAAGTCTCCGCACTAGTCCACCAGAAGTTCAGGTCCGACGATCCCGTCATCGACAAGTCCATGGAGTTCTTCTTCTTTACAAACAGGTCCTACATCGAGAGTTTCTTCGATTCGATAAACAAGCGGTTCGGATCCTTCGACGCTTTTGTCCGTGACGGACTGAAGCTTTCTGATGACGACGTGAATCTTCTGAGAACGAAGTATCTGAGCTGAGCATGAAGAGCACGATAGGCAAAGTCACCGGCATGGAATCCTCCGGCGGGATCATCCGCTTCTCGGCGGAAGGTGGAAGGCTTTCGATTACCGTCGTATCGGAAAGAATCATACTCGTCGAATATGACGTAGACGGCTATGACGTGCCCACTTATCTGGATAATGCATCGAAAAATCTGTTCTCATACGGAAAACAGGCTATCGTTCCTGAGGTGAGCAGATCTGAAATAGGGTGGGCCGTCACGGCCGGCAGGTCCGTAGTGCGTGTGGATGAAGCCAACGCACTTGTGTCCGTCACGTATGGTGGGAAGCTGGTCCATGGGGGCAGGGCCGGCGGTAAGGACACGGTAATCCCGCAGACTCAGTTCCGCCTTGCCGGAAGCCAGGGCTCGGAGAGCGGCATGTTCACCTTTGCCCTTGATGGCGGAGACGGCTTCTACGGGCTGGGGGACAAGGCCGGAAGCCCCGACCACAGGGGCACCCGGGTCCGGCTGTACAACAGGGATTCCCTAGGCTATGACGCATCGTTCTCAGACCCGCTCTACAAATCGATTCCGTTCGTCATCAAGGTGAACCGCAGCGCAGGAATCTGTGCGGGGCTGTTCTTCCCCGAGACCTGCGTGACGGATGTGGACATGGGAAAGGAAAGCCCGTTCTTCTGGTCGGTCGACGTTCTGGGAGGACCTTTCCGCTATTTCCTGATCCTGGGCGATGACTACAGGGAAATCATGAGCGGTTACTGTTCACTTACGGGTCTTCCCGCATTGCCGCCGCTCTATTCGTTCGGTTATTTCGGGTCTTCCATGAACTACGTGGAGGCCTGGGATGCGCAGGCCAGGATGGAGAAGTTCTTCAGCGATGTGGAGGAATACGGGCTTCCATGTGAGGGCATGTATGTCTCCTCCGGTTACCTGAAGACCGACGACGGCCTGCGGCACGCATTCATGTGGAACCGGCGCAAGTTCCCAGATCCCGGTTCATTCCTGGAGAATCTTTCCGCACGCGGATACCACCTGACTTTCAACATCAAGCCGGGAATCCTCCTGACCCATCCCTGGTACGCAGAGCTTGCGGACAAGGGATACTTCGTCAAGGACAACGACGGACGTCCAGTTGTAGAATATTTCTGGGGCGGCGATGCCTCTTTCATCGATTTCTCCAACCCCGATGCCGCGGCATGGTGGAAGCAGAAGCTCTGCGAATCATACCTTGACCACGGGGTGGAGGGCATCTGGAACGACAACAACGAGTTCGAGATGGATGATCCTGAGATGGAGTCTTTCAGGACAAGGACCCTTTTCCCCGTCCTCATGGCAAAGGCTTCATATGAGGCGTGCCTTGAGAAGAATCCCGGAAAGAGGCCCTGGATATACTCCAGAAGCGGCTATGCCGGAATGCAGAAGTACGCAAGGACGTGGACCGGAGACAACTCAAGCAACTTCAGGACGCTGAAATACAACCAGTATCAGGGAATCTCCCTGGGCCTGAGCGGGGTTCCGTTCGTGGGCCATGACCTGGGAGGTTTCTACGGTCCCGAACCCAGTCCCGAGCTCCTGGTCCGATGCGCACAGAGTGCCGTCTTCCAGAGCCGTTTCGTAATACACTCATGGCGTGAGAACGACGAGCCCACGGAACCCTGGAAGTTCGGCGTAGTGTTTCCGCTGATCAGGGATGCTCTGTTTGACCACTACAGGCACATGCCGTACATATACAGTCAGGCCCGGGAGGCTTCCCGTACAGGGGTGCCCCTGGAACGGCCCCTCTGCCTTGAGTATCCCTCCGACCTTGCCATCAGACCCGATATCGAACAGTTCATGTTCGGTTCCTGCGTGATGAAGGCCCCTGTGCTGAACGAGGGAGAGACCTCAAAGTTCATCCATTTCCCCGCCGGTGACGGCTGGTACAGTCCGCATACGGGCCGGCTCTTCAGGGGCGGTGATGATGCGGACCTTGAGACGCCGCTGGAAAAGACCTGGTATTTCTACAAGGCCGGAAGCATCATTCCCAGGACGGAAGATGCGGGCAAGCTCACCAGCGGATTCTTCAGGAATCTGGACATGATGGTGATCCCCAGGGACGGCTCGTTCATGTCCGAATACTTCGAGGACGACGGGGTTTCCGTGGAGTCTGAATCCGGGTGTAACAGCTGGAGGTTCTCGGTGACCTACAGTGCGCCGGAAGGAAAGGGAGAAATCAGGGTACAGGCCGTCAGTCTTGGCAGAAAGGATGCCCTTGAGGACAGGAAGGTGCGCATCCTGCTTCCGGAAGGCTTCATGGGCGGAAAGACCGTTGCCGTGAAGGACCTTGACGGAGCCGTGTTCAGATTCAGCGGAAAGTATGATATAGTCGGGAAGGGCAGGTGAGCCTGCCTGCGGAGGAAAAAATGAAGATCACAGAACTGTGCGAGATCCTTATGCTGGTGAGTTTCGGCTTCTCATGGCCGTTCAACGCAATCAAGTCATACAAGGCCAGGACGACAAAGGGCAAGAGCCTTCCGTTCCTTGTTCTGATTCTTTTCGGTTACGTCTGCGGAATCATCTCAAAGCTCACGGCACCTTCGTTCAAGTGGTATGTGATGTTCTTCTACATCCTGAACTTCTGCATGGTATTTGCAGATTTCCTGCTTTACTTCAGGAACCTCAAGCTGGACAGGCTGGCGGAGAAGAAATAAGACTATTTCCTTGAAAGTCTGGACTTCCAGTACTTTGCCCATCTGACGAAGTGCGGGGTCTTTATCTCTTTCTTCACCGCTTTTGCGGCATCGCTTTCCGTGGCGCCTATGTTCAGGCGCTTCATCTCGTCCCATTTGCGGACCAGCCACATATAGAGGTCGGCCTCGGTCTGGCCGGGGAACTCCGACAGCAGATGCTCCTTCTCTATGGCCCCGGCTATGGGCAGGTAGACATGCTCGAACCAGTCCCTGGCACCTTCCTCGAAGGAAAGCTCGTCCTGCTTGTCCATGTTCAGATAGTACTTGTGGACCAGGATGTGGTTGACCATCTCGGGGTACGATCCGGGAGCCGTGAAAACAATGCGGTCCATGGGAAGATATGTGGGATTGAACTGCTCGATGAACCTCTGCCTCTCATAGGCCACCACGCGCTTTCTGATCTCGTTGAGGGTGATGCCTTCCTCAAGGGGAATCTTTGACGTGAGCTCGACGACCTCGGCATCGATGAACTCCACACCCTTGGTCCTGGCTACGGACACCCTGTGATTTCCGTCACGGACGAAATAGCAGTCACCCAGCTTGTAGACCGAGATGGGCGGAAGGATGACGTCGTCTATGCGTGCGGCATCCACGCTCTCCCAGCGGCGTTCCAGACTGGCGTTCTTGGGATAGAAGGCCGACGAGAAGTCGTGGTATCTGTTTTCGGATCCGATTATCTGCTTCACGGGAATTGTCTGCATTCCCCTGTATGACTCGGCTTCGGGTCTGATGAGCTTGGTGACCTCATAGAACGACAGCAGGTCCGGATTGCTCCACCTGAATGTCGAGAATAATCCCTGGAAGACCGCGTGCCTGTGCGCCTTGTTGAAGTCTTCGGTCAAAGTGAGGTTATCTGCCATTGTCATTGTCTCCGAGCTGGTCATCCTCCAGCATGTAGCTGCCGAATATGTTGATGACCGTTGTGTTTCCGTAGCGGGTTATCCTATTTGCGTTCTGGTCGTCAAGATGGACATGCCCGTGGAGAAGGTATTTTGGCTGATATTTGTCCATAAAGTCAAGAAAGCACTTGAAGCCTCTGTGGCACAGGTCCTGGCCGTCTCCGATTCCGAACGGCGGCGCATGCGTTATCAGTATGTCCAGATAACGCCCGTAACGCCTCTTGTTGTACATCAGCGTGAGCGCCATCCTGCGGATGCGGCGCCTCATCTGTGCCTCGGTGTACTGGCTGTCGCCGTTGTTGTACCGCATGGAGCCGCCCAGACCGGCTATGATCAGGCCTGTGTTCTTGTCCCTGACGCACTTCCCGTCTATCAGGAAGCCGTAGAACTTCTTGTTGTACTCGTTGTCGAACTTGGTGAACCTGGTGTGGTCGGTGTCCATGCTCTGCCTGAATGTCTCGAGGTTGTGGTTTCCGAATACGTAGTACACATCCTTGCGCAGCATGGTGGAAAGCCAGTCATGGGCCTCCATGGGCATGTCGCCGCAGGAGAAGATCAGCTTGGTTCCCTTGTATATTTCCGCCACGTTTGAGGCGAACGCGAGGCTTCTTGTCGTGTCAGAGACGCACAGTATCTTCATGCTTTATCAAATTTATAACCCCTTCGGTCTTTTTTCAATCCGGGATTTCCAATAACATTCAGTCAGGGGGAATACCATGGCAGAGGAAATCAGGATCACCATAGATGAGTTCACGAGAACCGTTGAAGAAAAGCTGGAGAAACACGGGGCGGGCAGGGAAGAGGCTCAGCTGACAGCCAAGGTGTTCGGTCTCAACGCCGCCGACGGCGTGATATCGCACAGCGTGCTGAGGGTATGGAGGCTTCTGTCCCACTATGACTGCGGCCTGGTTGTGCCCGGCAACAGGCCGGTCCTGGTTTCCGGTTTCAGTGCAGTGGAAAGATATGACGGAAACAGGACAAGCGGCGTAATATCCGCGTCAATATGCATGGAGAGGGCCTGTGCGCTGGCCGACAGATACGGAATCGGAATGGTGGCCCTGCGCAACGCCAACCACTGGATGCGCGGCGGATACTACGGCTGGATGGCTGCGGAACGCGGCAAGGTAGGGATCTGCTGGACCAACACCATGGCCAATCTTCCCAGCTGGGGCAGCAAGGTCAGCAACATAGGGAACAACCCCTTTGTCATGGCTGTGCCGTGCCCGGACGGAAAGCATTTTGTCCTTGATTCGGCCATGGCACAGTACTCCATGGGCAAGCTCGAGGTCACCCGCAGGGCCGGCAAGCTTCTTCCGGTTGAAGGCGGTTACGACACGCAGGGCAACCTGACAAGGGACCCCGGCGAGATAGAGAAGACCCGGCGCGCCATTCCCATCGGATTCTGGAAGGGCTCAAGCATGTCCATCCTTCTGGATGCCGCAGGCGCACTGCTTTCCGACGGCAATGATGTCTCTTCCATAATGCGTTACATGAAGGAAAACGGCGCGGACGAGTCGATGATGAGTCAGGTCTTCATCGCAATCAACCCCGAAGCCCTCGGTCCGAATGACTTCGCCGAGATAGAGAAGGTGATGAAGGACAACATCCACAATGCAGAGCCCGTGAATGAAGGTTCCCCGTCCAGATACCCGGGAGAAAGGGTGCTCAAGGACAGGGAAAAGGCCCTCAGGGAGGGAATCCTGGTCCCCAAGGATGCGTGGGAGCGGATTCTCTCGCTGTAAATACACACAATTACACACAATATGTTCGCAAAACTGATGAAGTTCTTTCAGTTTTCCTGTATATTAATATCGGAAGACAATCGGACTTGTCCGAATATCTTAACAAGGAGATAAAAATGGCAATTGATCTTAAAGCTTATGGTATCACAGGCACAAAGGAAATCGTCTACAATCCCTCTTACGAGCTGCTCTTCAAGGAAGAGATGAATCCGGCTCTCACGGGATACGAGAAAGGTCAGCTCACAGAGCTCGATGCCGTGAACGTCATGACAGGCATCTACACCGGCCGTTCACCCAAGGACAAGTTCATCGTCATGGATGAGAATTCAAAGGACACCGTCTGGTGGACAACCGAAGGTTACAAGAACGACAACCACCCGGCATCGGAAGAGACCTGGAAGGCAGTCAAGAAGATTGCCGTCGACGAGCTTTCCAACAAGAGACTTTTTGTCGTCGATGCTTTCTGCGGCGCCAACAAGGACACAAGGATGTCCATCCGCTTCATCATGGAAGTCGCATGGCAGGCACACTTTGTCCGCAACATGTTCATCAAGCCCACTGCAGAGGAAGAGAAGAACTTCAAGCCTGACTTCATCGTCTACACGGCTTCAAAGGCCAAGGTCGACAACTACAAGGAGCTGGGCCTCAACTCAGAGACAGCAGTCGTCTTCAACATCACCAGCCGCGAGCAGGTCATCCTGAACACATGGTACGGCGGAGAGATGAAGAAGGGTATGTTCTCGATGATGAACTACTACCTGCCCCTCAAGGGAATCGCTTCAATGCACTGCTCGGCCAACACAGACATGAACGGCAAGAACACAGCCATCTTCTTCGGCCTCTCCGGAACAGGAAAGACCACTCTCTCGACAGACCCGAAGAGACTGCTCATCGGTGATGACGAGCACGGTTGGGACGACAACGGCGTCTTCAACTTCGAGGGCGGCTGCTACGCCAAGGTCATCAACCTGGACAAGGATTCCGAGCCGGACATCTACAACGCAATCAGAAGGGATGCCCTCCTTGAGAACGTCACGGTGGACAAGAACGGCAAGATCGATTTCGCCGACAAGAGCGTTACCGAGAACACCCGTGTTTCCTATCCCATCAACCACATCAAGAACATCGTGCGCCCGGTTTCAGCCGCACCCGATGCTAAGAACGTCATCTTCCTTTCAGCCGATGCATTCGGCGTCCTGCCTCCTGTCTCGATCCTGACACCGGAGCAGACAAAGTACTACTTCCTCTCTGGCTTCACTGCAAAGCTTGCCGGAACAGAGCGCGGAATCACCGAGCCCACACCGACATTCTCAGCTTGTTTCGGACAGGCCTTCCTTGAGCTGCATCCGACAAAGTACGCCGAGGAGCTGGTCAAGAAGATGGAGAAGAGCGGAGCAAAGGCCTACCTGGTCAACACCGGATGGAACGGAACAGGCAAGAGAATCTCCATCAAGGATACCCGTGGAATCATCGACGCAATCCTTGACGGTTCGATCCTCAAGTCCAAGACCAAGAAGATCCCGTACTTCAACTTCGAGGTTCCCACATCACTTCCCGGAGTCGATCCCAACATCCTGGATCCGAGAGACACCTATGCCGATCCCTCACAGTGGGACGAGAAGGCAAAGGACCTCTCCGGCAGGTTCATCAAGAACTTCGTCAAGTACACAAGCAACGCAGCCGGCAAGGCTCTGGTTGCCGCTGGTCCCCAGCTTTAATTCCCTACGGATACAAAATAGGAATACAGGCCTTCGTGGAAACACGGAGGCCTTTTTCATGCGCGCTGGTAGGGTTTGCTCGATCTGGTCGATCTGGTAGGCGTGCTCGATCTGCAAGACATGCAGGACCGCAAAAAAAGGGAGCTCCGTGAGGAACTCCCTTTTCCGTCTTGAAAGACTGGCTCTTACAGAACCCTGAATGCGCTGCGGCCGGCATACTTTGCGATGTCGCCCAGTTCTTCCTCGATCCTGAGGAGCTGGTTGTACTTTGCAAGTCTGTCGGATCTGCTCATTGAACCGGTCTTGATCTCTCCGGTCTCGAGGGCAACGACCAGGTCTGCAATTGTGCAGTCCTCGGTCTCACCTGATCTGTGTGAGACAACAGAGACATAGCCGTTTCTCTTTGCGAGGTCGATGGCCTCGAAGGTCTCCGTGAGTGTACCGATCTGGTTGACCTTGATGAGGATTGCGTTTGCAACACCCTTGTCGAGACCCATCTGGAGTCTTTCGGGGTTGGTGACGAAGAGATCGTCTCCGACAAGCTGGACTCTGTCGCCGATTCTGTCGGTGAGCATCTTCCAGCCCTCCCAGTCGTCTTCAGCCATACCGTCTTCGATGGAGATGATGGGGTACTTGTTGACCCAGGACTCCCAGAGGTCGACCATCTGTGCTGATGTGAGCTTCTCGTGGGTTGTCCACTTGAGCTCGTAGAGACCTGTCTTCTCGTCGTAGAGCTCTGATGATGCGGGATCAAGGGCAATCATGAAGTCGCCGTCTCTGCCTGCTGTGTAGCCGGCCTTCTTGATGGCTTCCATGATGACCTCGAGAGCCTCTTCGTTGGACTGGAGGTCCGGAGCGAATCCACCCTCGTCACCGACACCGGTGTTGTATCCCTTGGCCTTGAGGACTGACTTGAGGTTGTGGAAGACCTCTGCCGTCATCCTGACTGCCTCTCTCTCGCTTGTTGCGCCGATAGGCATGACCATGAACTCCTGGAAGTCGACCTTGTTGTCAGAGTGTGCACCGCCGTTGAGGATGTTTGCCATCGGAACGGGGAGGACGCAGGCGTGGAATGCGCCGAGGTACTTGTAAAGAGGCAGTCCGAGATACTCGGCTGCAGCGTGTGCTGTTGCCATTGAAACTGCAAGGATAGCGTTTGCACCGAGCTTGCCCTTGTTCGGGGTGCCGTCCAGTGCGATCATTGCACGGTCGATTGCGACCTGATCAAGGGCATCCATTCCCTCGATTGCCGGAGCGATGATGTTGTTGACGTTGTCGACAGCCTTCAGGACTCCCTTTCCGAGATAGCGCTTCTTGTCGCCGTCGCGAAGCTCGACTGCCT
>Ga0265298_10008016_pt1 | contig 12732 bp, 16 predicted proteins | sample AusTroGonzalo_MG_3_FD_193486 | JGI IMG/M metagenome (GOLD analysis project Ga0265298, IMG submission 193486) | Bovine rumen microbial communities from tropical cattle in Woodstock, Queensland, Australia - Gonzalo_01 | ecosystem: Host-associated > Mammals > Digestive system > Stomach > Rumen ... | reverse complement strand
TTGGCAATAGCCATTTCAGTTTTGTTAAAGTTCTTGTTCTGTGCGTTTGCCATCACGCTCTTGTCGCAGTTAATTTTCAAATTTTCCATATCAAATTTTTATTTAAATGTTTGTTTGTTTTTTTCTTAAACAACTATCGTGCCAAAAATAAATGTCAGTCATTTTGTCAGTCATTATTTCTTTCACACGGCAAAGGTAAAAATAAAAATTGATTGTGCAAATATTTTTTAAACTTTTTTCATCTTTTTTTCAAATAATTGAATTTCCTCACCAGACGGCTCACCTAGACCACAATATTGGAAATAATCATAGAGGGTCTGACCAGTTGCTGAAGGGTCTTTTGCCACTATATTGATAATCGTTTCAGCAGTCACATTAGTTTTCATTATACCTCTTATTTAATAGGGTTAATAACTCAGTTGTCAAATCGTTGAAGTTCTTCAGTTCCTTAGTTTCAAATGACTGAGGGTTAATCTCAATTAACGGCAATACCAACGTATCCTTAATTTCCTTGATGGTCTGGAGATACTGGACGATAACATAATCTGTCAACGTGTCGTTCCTCTTTGCTTCAAGGTACTTGTAGATGGTGTACTTCATCACTTTCTTAACCAACACGTTGTCTTCTGCTTCCAGTCTATTTGAAGCATACTTCTTAAGGTTCTGACAATTGGTACGAAGTGCTGTCAATACCTGTTCCTTGTGTTGCTTTTGCTTATCCGATACTTGGATGGCAGCAATCTGTTTACCGTATTCCACAAACTCTGTGTACAACGTTGATGCAGTTGTTGGTGCTAAATAAGACATATTCCTATTGTACACCACATCGTTAATCTGATACTCCAAATCGTGTACTTCTTTGTTGGAGATTTTGCTATCGGTCTTTATGAACGATAGAACTTCTTGACCTTTTAACAACATATATTTAAGATTTAATTGATTTGTATTTAAAGTTAAATGGTAGAATAGTACATTTCCTTCCCCTACACCAATACGAAATATTAGTATCATTAATTCCTGTTTGCCGAGCCGCTTCGTTTACTGAAGGCCACTCATGTAGATAAATTCCGTGTTTTGTTGTAAGTATCATTGGCTTTGAACGCTTTCCGTTAGTCTTAGTTTTACTTATTCTTTGGTTTCTTGTCCCGTAGTTGGAGTTTGTTTTGCTGTCAACCCATTCAAGGTTTGTCCAAATGTTATTGGTTTTATTCTCATCCTTATGATTTACTTCTGGTAGGTTGTTGGGGTTTGGAACAAAAGCGATTGCTACTAGACGGTGTACAGTATATTTCTTCTCTTTCCCATCTTTTGCTAAACAAACCATTAAATACCCGTCCCTATTTCTAAAAGGTTTTAGAAGTATTCCTCGTTTTAATTGTTTACCAAACCTATGATTTACCATTCGGTCAAGACTTCTAACTCTTCCAAAGTTTGATACCTCATAAAGATTCTCCAAACCTCTAATCGGTTTCCATACTTCATTTATATATTGTTTTACTTCCATAGTCATCAACTGTCGTTTCGTATCCAATATTAATAACCAACTTATTGGTAAGATTCCTATATCTGGCTATACACCTACACAAACCACCATTAATAACCATATCTCTACTTATAAGAGAAAAGCGGTCATTATTCCCACTATGATTATTGAGAGACCACACTATGTACTCCCCAAACTCCCTACGCAATTCTAATAATGATTTCATCGGCGTTCTATTTATTGGTGTCTTGGTTTTTCATGTTCAAATATAGTTGCATTTTTGGAATAAACAAAAAATATTCAAAAAATTTTTTCACAAGAAAGATTTCTTGAATTCCTGCAATATTTGATATTAATTCAGGAAAAATAAAATGCCCCACCATTTCTGGCAGGGCTGGCAAAAATTGGCATTTAAACCAAACGAAGATTTATATTAATACCCTTACGGGTTGCGAGATTTCAATTAGGGAACGGAAACTCAAAACGCCTGAAAAAGAAAAATAACCAATAATAAACCAATAAACCCAACGAACCTCGTCCGTTCCCCAACGTTTTTAAAATTTGTGATAATATGGTATGTATTTACGCACTGGTTTCCCAGCATTATAAATTGGTGGTTTTGACAATCCACACACCAAGTACCGTTGTTTCTTTATATATAATGAAAAAGAACTTTCTATTAACCCTTTTGGGTACTGTTCTTCACCAAAAGGGATTGGTTAACTCTATTGTATTCCACACCTGAAATACATAATCAAATATACGAAAACTTTTTGACATTTCAAAATATTTTTTAAAAAATATTGAAATATTTTGATTTTTTTGTTTTTGCGACTATTTATTTAAAAAGTTTTGGTTGTTTAAAATATTGCAACTATATTTGAACATAGAAAATAGTTAATGGTTCTACTGCTAGCATCTTTATTGATGAGAACCTATTAAATAATAAGATAGACACTCATTCCAATTGAGTAACCCTTCTAGCAGGGGGTGAAAGGTTGGGATGAGTATTTTTTACAACTATGGATTATTTGGAAGATAATGTTTACAACAAACTGAAACTGATTGTTTGGAAGTACAAACAAACTTTGTCAGACCCTGCAAAGCCGTTGTTCGATGAACGAGTATTGACGGCTGAATGTATGGAACTTGAAGAGAATGGCTATATTACTTCTGAAAAAGGTGAGAAGGATTATAATGGCAAGATGCAAGAAGTGATTTACTACAAGCCGACTATCAAAGGTTTTATGAGGATTGACAAATACACACCCGTCCCTGCTGAACTTGGTGGTGGTAATGAACCTATTCAAATTAGATTCAGCGGTTATACACAACCCTTCTGTGAAAAATATCTATATGACGAAGATTGGAAAGGTGAGGCAGGAAGTATTAAAGGTTTATACCACGACTTTTTCCAAATCATTAAATCCAAACCTTTCTATAAGGCAGATGACCCTGAACTATTCAGAAAGTTGAACAAGGAACTTATCAATACGAACATAAGCGGTTTGACAACACAGAGGCGTTGGGAACAGATTTTGTTTAAGATTAACAGTAGGGTTGATAGGAATGAATATGAAGAACCGAAAAAATTGGTGAAGAAAACATTTATAAAATACGATGCTGATGATTGGAGTGTTGATTTTTTAAAATAAAAACACTATATTTGGAAAAAGTTTAATTATTACCAAGGTTAACAGGTAGTGCTGAACCAACAAAAGTTTTGAAATAGCCGTCTCTGTAAGTCACTGCACAGGGTCTTTACTCCCAAACGGAACGAGTTGCGATACAACTTCTTATGGGACAGAAGTCGGGTACTTGAAGATAATACATAGAATCTTTGGGTTGTGGGAAAACCCCGATATGGCTAAAAATTGACATACTATAACAACTTCCTGTTGTGTTGCAGGAACGGACTTTGAGGAAACACAACACTATGCTTAATAGCATTTTGGTAGAAATCGACTCGGAAGTTGGAAGTGTATGTTTAATCCCCTTTCTGACAGTATGGCTGTTCAGCCGTATAGGGCTAACTATGGCTTTGTGACTTGGTTGGTTAAGTAAAAATCAAAATCTTGGTGGGTTGGAGTGTTGGTATGGCTATATATAATTCCAACCAGTACCACCAATCCCAACAGTTATATTGATAAGTAGTAAACCGTTTGGCTACTACTTGAAATAAAACTATATGGGTAAGGTGAATGGTTGGTATGGATTAATCCTTATCCTACCTTACACCTAACCAAACAGTATTGTTATATATAGTATTGGCTTTATATGTACCAATTCCAAAGTGGGATATAGACACCAACAGCAATACCCCAATCAAAATTATGATTTACAGGATTCCATACAGCAGAAGCACCAACACCAAGAGTTATTATTGGTTTTTTGTAAATTACTTGTGTCTGTGTTTGTGTTATTGTCGTGTTGTGTTGGTATATCTCAATAGATTCCAAGTTTGGGTGGAAACCGCTTACCGTAGCAGTATAGGTGCTATCGTCAGTAAATGTCTTTTCCTCAATAGGTACTTGAACCTGCACCAAACTGTCTTTGTACACAACAGATTCAACAGGAAAGTCAAAAAACTTATAACACACCAAGTTGGTATAGACAGGTTTCTCAATCTTAATCTTAACCGTATCAGTATGCCTCTCAATAACAGTAATAACTTCAGCAGGTTTCCGATACAACTTATACCAATTGTACCAACCACCTGCCGCAACTATTACCAACAGAACTATCGCTATTATGCTTGCTTTGCTCACAGAACCTGTCTATTTTGAGAGATTATTGTTTTTTAGTATAATGTACTGCCTTGAACCCAAGTGCCGCCAAATCGCCCGAAAATACCCATTACAGCGATTCTCTTAAAAAGTCGAATAATCGGTTATTCCAACCAAGCAGGAATTTGGCATTTGTTGGTGTTCTTTTTACTATTTCCTCATAGTAGTTTTGCCGTGCGTTGAATAGGCGATAGAACAATAATGTTGGGTTTGCGTTATTGATTGCGTTTAGGGTAATGTTCCCAATTATACCGTCTGCCTTGACACCAACAAGTTTCTGTATTGCTTTTGCTGCTGTCTTGGTTCCTGACATCCATCCTCAATCAACAAGGAAATTCGCCAACCTTTCATCTTTAATCTTATCACACTTGAGTTTGTACCAAAACCCTTGGTGGAACACATAATCCCATTCAGCATCAGTAATGTTCTTCAAGTCATATACAGTTTTGTTCTCACCAAGATATTGTTGATATGTTGTAAGCGTTATACCGCTGCAAGTTGGCCCACCACTATCGCCTTCGATATTGGCATATCCACCTTCCCAACTAAGAATAAAGTTCTTTATGTTCATATTATGGTTTTATCTGGAGATATAAAGATTAATTCTTTTCAGGGTTATTCAATTCAACCTCAGTATTATTATGTTTAACCTTAGCATCAACACCCTTATCAATTGCTTTGATAACAGTACCCAGTGCTGCAAATCCAAATAGTTCACCAGTAGCCATTAAGACACTTTCATTAATGACACCAACGGGTGGACAGAAAAATGAACCAATTAGAAGTGCTATTGCCACTCCTGAAAAAATCCAAAAATAAACATTTTTGAAAACCGCTTTTTTTAGTGTTTCAGCCATTATTCAACATCTACAATAATCTTGTAGCCTCCAAATATATATGAACCGTTATCGGTTATGGTTATTTCAGGAAGGTTATCACCATCATCACCGCAGATAAGGTCTTTGGGGATGGTAAATGTAACATTACAGTAGGCTCCAGCACAGAGGTCGGCAAATTTTTCTGTGAAAGTGTTGAATGTGAGTTGTGTATCATCAGGAAAATCAATATCAACTTGCTCACAGAACACTCTTATGATATTGGATAATACAGATTTACCAATACTCTGAATTTGCAGACGGTTATCGTAATCATCAACCAATCTGCTTATGTAGAAAAGATTGAAAACATAGTAATCGTATTCCTCTCCCTCACGGTGTTGACCCTGTGTGATATTGAATACATCATAGACAACTGAAGGATTTTCATTCAAGTCATATACATCACCCTCCAACGCTGTCCTTACATTAGGCATCTGCAACGCTATATCTTTTAATCTCTCAATAACTTCTATCAACGTCATTTTTATAACTTTTTAATAAATATAAATATTAATAATTTTGTTGCCTTACCTCAATTTGGTTTTATCGAAGATTTTCACTATTTTTAATAAAACTGTTGGACAGAGTGGTAGAATTAAATAAAATATATAACTATGACGTACTTGAAGGATTATCCAAATTAGAAGATAATTCAATTGACTTAATTATTACCAGTCCACCTTATAACAAAGCTGGACTAAACGGTATTCAAAGGGGAGTAAAATGGACTGCAACAATCGACTATGGAGGTGATGTTAACGTGGATATGGTTAATGAGGATGAATACCAAAAATGGCAAATAGAAGTTTTAAAAGAATGTCACAGGGTTTTAAAAAAAGATGGTAGTATGTTTTATAACCACAAAAATAGAATACATACAGGTCACGGGGAAATTATAAGTCCATATTCGTGGTTATTTAAAACCCCATTCAAGATTAGACAAGAAATTATTTGGGATAGGGGGTCAACAAATAACGTACAGACCTCACGCTATTTACCTACCACTGAATTGATTTTTTGGTTAACAAAGGGTGTTAAGCCAAAATTTAAGCGAGGCAAGGACTGTATGTTTAAGAAAGAAGTATGGTCTTTTCCATTTGAAAAGGGTACGGAACATCCTGCACCATTTCCAATTTTACTTCCTGACAACATTATTGACTGTGTATCACAAGGAGAAAAGATAACCGTGTTAGACCCGTTCATGGGTAGTGGAACTGTTGCATTAAGTGCGGTGAAGAATAATTGCGATTATATTGGATTTGAACTTATCCAGTCCTATATAGATGAGGCAAATGAGAGAATTAGTAAATGGCAAATAAGATAAAGACGGTATATAAAGGTTTTAAAGTGATTTATGAAAGTTTCCATCCTGATACTGGTGTTTTTATTGTTCAAGTTGGTTGGTGGCAACCTTCTTCTGGGTTGGACGATTATGATGATTTCAAGAATGAAGTTCTTCACACCAAGTTCTATAGGGGTAAGGCCAACTATTTCCCAAACCAAATTCTGTGTTGGACATGTGGCGATAGTGAAAATGCTAGAAGGCTTAGAAAGAATAAAGCCACACCATTTTATACAGATTTCCAACTCACCATAAGGTTGAAGAACCCTACTATTGTTATGGCTACCAATAAGTATTATGGGATAAATGATTTGGGTACGTTTAGAGCCAATTATCCTACTGTGCAAAAAGATATTGAGGATTGGCTGGATTATCTTCTAAGTCTGGAATGTGCACCAACGGTAATAAAAAAAGAGGCTGATAAATCAACCTCTTATGTTGCGAATGCAGGAATCGAACCTGCGACTACGAGAGCATGAATCTCGTGAGATACCACTTCTCCAACTCGCAATCTTTTTAGCAACCCTCTCTTATTATCCTCGACCTGTAGCCTCCAAGCCAGATGGGGCAATCAGCAGCCGAATCCAAGTTGGCTTTAATCTTATCACATGTACATGGTTCTAGGCCGAATGTGTCTTTGTTAGCAAGAAGATATTCCTGCAACCTTCTGGCATACCAGTTGGATTCATAGGAATAGTTGCTTTGAAGCAAATCAACCTCTTTCTGTGAAAGTGATACCACATGCTCATCGTTGGTGATAACTTCACCTATGTTTGCTAGTTTCACCGCAAGGTAAGGGATTATATTCACAATAACCCTCTTTAATAGATACGGCTGAATGTAGTCCTCCAATAGTGTCTTGTAGTCACCAGTGATTGAGTTACCAGTTACTCTTGAATACACTTCATTCAATAGGTTTTCTCCAAGAATCATGCATAAGTCAATATCCTGTGAACGTACAATAGCAGGAAGTATGAATTTCCCATAAACGTTGTCGTTCAACGCTGATTCGGTTTTGATTTTATCCTCGCTAATTAAAAGAATATTTGTCATTTTCGTTAGTTTTCATTTATTATATTACGGAAAATAATTTTACCATTCTTACACATTAAGTTCACTGGGTTTGAGTTTCTGTAGAAGATATTCGATTTATTGATATTCTCACCATTCCTAAACATATTATTTGTAGGTATTTGGTTAATATTGAAATTACCTGCTTGATATGCCGTTACAGAAGTTGTGGCAGTAATTGCGCCATCAACAAATGATAATTCCAAATCACCTACAACTTGTCTGTTGTGATATTGGTTTGTACCAGCAGTAATAGAGCCATAAACCTTTAATGAACTTGGATTAGTTTCACTAGTTTCATCATCATAATCCACAACAGCACTATAAGTACAGTTTGCGCTCGTACCAGTTCCACCAGTACCAGAAATATCAGTTGTCCAACTCAAACTATTTATAGTGATTCCTGTTGCGGTTTTTTGGTTAATACCCTCATTATACCACACAACATCAAGAATCTCTTCGTCTGTAAGTGCTTCAAGTGAGCAGTACATCCAATAGAAATAGTTGTTGAAATCCTCATTTGGATAACCGCCTCTGAAAAACTCGAATGTAGAAGAATACGAACCGAAGTTTGCAGTACCAGCAGTTGATTGAAGTGTATTACCACTAACATCAATTGATTTTCTTACAGCAGAACCATCAGAACTAACCCTAACAACAATAATCTGTGGGTCAGCAGTCGGTGTGAAATTAAGGAAATTGTTGTCATTTGTATGGAATCTATCACCCCTTACCATCCAGTTCATTCTGCTGTTTATAGTATTATCACGGTTGGCAAAAAGGTTTATTGCAGACCCTGTATAACCCGAAGTTTTATAAACAATAGTGATAGTTCTGTTTGAAGTGTTGTCTCTGTTGAATGGATTTTCGTACTGTGAATTGTAAGTAATCATACAGTTATTAAACAAACCATTAGATGTTGAAGTACCGAAATAAAGGTAATCTTCACCAACGGTTTGTGGTGCTCCAGTAAAGACAATATCAAAGTCAAGAATCTGGTTTGGATTCTTTGGTAGTTTATGGTTTACAGCGTCATATTCTTTGGCGTTGTAGTTAAACATAAATGTATTTGAAGGTAATGCCATATCTATCTATTTTAAACTCTCATTAAGTGCTTCATCTGGAACTGGTTCGCCATTTCCATAAAATCTATTACTTTCATATCCTATTTTCTCCTTTTTAATAGCCAACAATTGACCATCCACTATGCCAATACCCACCACTTTGCCATGCTTGATAATCACTTATTTTAGCTGTAGGAACATATAGGGTTCCGTTACTTGGGATAGACCAAAACCTTGGTGTTCCTCCAATAGTTGTAGGCACAGTATCTCCAAATGTAACAGAAGTTAGTTTTCCACAATATTGCCAATTATCTTCATAATTTATACCTGTGACGGAAGTTAACACTAATGATTCCAAATTACTACAAAATAAAATGTTAGATTGGTTTACAGTAGTTACATTAGGTAGATTTAATTCTTTCACTCCATTAGCGTAATTAAAACCATACGAATCTAATGTTGTAATTTGTTCAGTACCTGTAATGCTTGTTAAATTATTTGCTTTTCTGAACCCAAATCCTTGAACTCTTGTACAAGAACTTGGAAGCATAATGGTTAATAGTGTGCTCTTTTCTAAAAACATTTCATAAACAATAGAAGTAATATCAGTACTAAAACTCATAATACCTTTTCCATTTGTGTATGTATTGGCGGTAGGTGTAATGTTGTTTGGTGTCACTATTTGACCATCTGTTGTTGTGTACCAAATCTCATTATTTGCTGGCCCTGGTGCATAGGCTTCCTGATAAGCATCAACACTACCAGTTGCAGTAAACCCAGAACAAGTGGCGGTAAGCACTAATGTACCTACCAAATCCCTTGTTTCAGAAGTTGTGGAATCAGCAGTAATAGAACCTTCAACAGTTGTTTTGTTGTTTAATTTTCTAGTTTTGCCAGAATCATAATATCCAGTAATAACATAACTGCAATTGGCACTAGTACCTGTTCCACCTTCCCAAGATATGTCAGTAACCCAAGTAAGGTTATCAATACTGATACCAGTTAATTCACCGAAGTTAAGAGGGTAAATCAACTCACTACCAATATACACTGAAACCTCTGAATCACCAGCATATACGCTTATGTTATTTTCACCTACATTAATCATCTACTACAAAATAAATTGTGTCATTATCTTTGGTTGTGATTGCATCATAGGCAGTTTGATTTCCTTTCCATAACTTGAAAGAAGCCCATACAGGAGCACCACTACCATTTGAAAGAAGTGGCTGTGCTGCTGACCCTGCTGAAGTTGGAGCAAAGAAAGTTATGTTTGAACCACCAATAAACTGTACACCACTCCCATTAAGTGTGAGTGTTCTTTCATAGGTTTGAGTTGTATAACCAGTAACAATACCTTGGTCGTTCCATTTCGGGAACTTCAAGTCATTTGCATTTGCGGTAATTCCTGATACTTTATCTACTTTACCGTCAACCTCTGTTTTAGTAGCCAAAGTGCTTAAATCAACTGACTGTGCATCGGTAATCACATAAGTAGCATCCTTGGTGTATGAAGTAAGTGCTGTGTATTCAGCAAGTGTAAGTTCGATAACTGTTTCTAGTTTAACCCACTCACCATTAACCATAGTGTAGTTTTCAAAAAGCATTTCTCGTTCAAGATGTTTTACTGTAACATAATTTGCAAGATAACCCTCATTCATATATGATATTACTCGGTATCCACTGTATTCTGGTATAGTGATAGTCAATTCAGAACCATCCCACGAAGTTTTGGCATCATAGTTACTTTGGAACATATTATAATAAAAGCCAGGGTCAGGACTCCAACCAAGCCCAAGATTTTGCCGATTGCTATTTACAGTAAACTCCCCAACCAAAGTCATTTGTCTGTTTGGGGAAGTTGAAGTGTCGGCACTTACTTTATATGTTGCACCAGCAACCCATCCGCCATTTTTGAAAAGGTCTAAGAAGTCACTCCATTCAATAGTAACATAGGTTGAACCAGTCCCTTCAACACCCATCTGATAAGTGTCACCCTCATTACCAGTCGTTGCTGATAGGTCAGTAGTACCACTGAAACTGCGTTGGTAAACACCTTTTCTTTCAAGGAAAACATCTTCGGCATTAAATACTTCACCATAAACACCATTATTATTACAAATAGTTCCTTCAAGCACATCACCATAGTATGAAGGGGTTCTACCACTCCAATTAGCATTTTCCACTGTTTGTGATATAGAATAAAGTCCTTCTACACCTTGATTGACCATTTCCTGAACAGTATCAAGCAATCTAATCCACTGTCCATTTATGAAGTTGAAAGCCACATTTTCTTCTACAATTGAAATCGTTGAACGCTGCAACCAAACATTAGTGTTGTTTCCAATATTACGGTTATATGAAGTAATTTGTGAAGGGAAAGTATATTCATAATTGCTACCGTTCCAAGATTCCCAATCACCAGTAGTTGTGTTTCTTGAATTGACCGTACTAGCAGTATAACCCCATCCCCAATAACCGCTATTGTTAATGGTGTATCCTGCAATTGTGTTGTTGGTCAATCCTTCTGAATTGAAAGCAACCCTAACTTTCTTGCCAGCAACTGTATCTAAAAAATCCACATTATTTGGATTTGCCCCTTCTATTTCCGTTGCAACCTCTGAAACAATACAAATATCACCTTCCTGTGGATTGGTGACATCAGTAAGTGTACTTGCGGTATAATAATTCTGTTTTGAAGCCAAATCAGTAGTAACAGCAGAAGTATCGGCTTTCCCACTGATACTGTTATCAATCATAGTTTGCACTTCGCCAGTTGTGACTCCACCAGAGCCACCGCCCCTATTATAAAAATCAATAATCACGACAGTAAAGTATTAAGATATTATTAATAAGTAACGGTAACGGTATCAGTATTGCCAGAAAGACGAAGATAAGTACCGTAAGCCAATCCGTTTACGACAAGTGTCTCATTTGCTGGTGTTGCTTCATCCCAAGCGGTATAGTTAGCACCGTCTGCTGAATATTGAAGCGTATAACCCTGTTCTGAAGGGCTGATTGCACAACTGTGTGCTAGAACTTGAAAAGGGGTGTCCCCTGTGATTTTTTTCGTCATTTTTAATTCCTCCAATAAATTAAAACTTATTTTGTTATAGATATATTTGTTTTTATTCTTGTATTATTGATAAACCACATTCCAATTGGAAAACCTACCAGTTTGTGGGAAATTCGTCATATCACATCCTGTTGGCACGTAGAATGTTCCATTAACAGGAACATCAACATTATGTTCAAGGCCGTGCTGTGGAAATACCGAACAACCCAAGAAAACTTTATTCAAACTTGAGCAACCATAGAACACTTCTGATGGAAAATCTGTGACTGTTGGTGGACAAACAACAGTTGTAAGCCCTGTACAGTAGTCGAAAACATTTCTTTTAATATCCGAACTAACAGTACCAATTGGCATAATCAGCGTCTTAATGTTTGTCTGACCATTATAATTCCTAAACGTATTGATATAACTCATAGGGCTACCAGTAGTGTATTCTATAATACCACCATTATCACCATACTGTTCAATTGACCCCATACCTCTTGACCCTTTTGCTATCTCTCCATCTGTTGTTGTGTACCATATTTGGGATGATTGCTGAACACGAACATAAACGTTAACATACCGTTCTACACCATAATTATCAAAAGCCCCATAGCAAGGCGTTCAACCTGAAAAATTATGATACTCCAACACATTTAATGTAATACTGCTACCAGATACACTTACAGTTTGCTGTGGCAAATCTGCCCTTGGTTCAATATCTGGAGCGTATCCACTTTGGTGTAAGAAATCACAAGAATACATACCACCCCATCCATGACTATTCCATCTATGCTGTGAGAACCATCCTAAATCTTCACTATATCCATCAGTCCAATCATATTCATTTGATACTACTCCTGGTATTTCTGCTGTCCATAAATCACCGTACCATTCTGGTGTGTCATAACCTAACGGCCAACCAATAGCGTTAAACGCTTGGTAGTTGGTAATGTCATTAAGTGGAACCCATACCTCAGTTACAGCCGTTGGTGAAGATTTAGACCAAACGAGAGTATCACCCCTATAAAGAGCCTTTACCGTAATGTT
>Ga0265298_10008015_pt1 | contig 12732 bp, 11 predicted proteins | sample AusTroGonzalo_MG_3_FD_193486 | JGI IMG/M metagenome (GOLD analysis project Ga0265298, IMG submission 193486) | Bovine rumen microbial communities from tropical cattle in Woodstock, Queensland, Australia - Gonzalo_01 | ecosystem: Host-associated > Mammals > Digestive system > Stomach > Rumen ... | reverse complement strand
CCCCTTTCGGTTAGCCTCGCCGGCTACGGTGACTCGCGGACTCATTATGCAAAAGGCAAACGGTCGCGTCCCGAAGGACGCTTCCATAGCTTGTGGACGCACGATTTCAGGTCTGTTTCACTCCGCTAGCAGCGGTTCTTTTCGCCTTTCCCTCGCGGTACTTGTTCGCTATCGGTCATCGGCTAGTATTCAGCCTTGGAGGGTGGTCCCCCCGGATTCAGGCGGAGTTTCACGTGCTCCGCCCTACTTGGGATACCCGTGGGCCCGGTCGGGATTTCGGCTAAGGGGCTTTCACCCGCTGTGGCCTGGCTTTCCAGCCAAGTTCGCCTATCCTCTCCGGTGCCGTGTCCGGGTCCCGCAACCCCGGAGTGCAAGCACTCCGGTTTGGGCTCCTGCGCTTTCGCTCGCCACTACTCACGCAATGTCGTTTGATCTCTTCTCCTTCAGGTACTGAGATGTTTCACTTCCCTGAGTGTAGCTTCCGCGGACTATTTCATTCATCCGCGGACGGCGGGATCTGACCCCCGCCGGGTTGCCCCATTCGGAAACCTCCGGATCAAAGCCTGTTGACGGCTCCCCGGAGCTTGTCGCAGTCTTCCGCGTCCTTCTTCGCCTGCCGATGCCAAGGCATCCGTCGTGCGCCCGTATACGCTTAGCAATAAGGATTTCGCCTCCTTCGCTCGCTCCGCTCGGACCAGGGGCCCTCGCTCGCTCGCTGCGGAAGCTCAACCGATTTTTGCCTTGAGAAACTTGTTCTCGCTTAGGGGCGGGGATCGCTCCCCGCCTCAATCTCGTATATGAGTTGTAATTCTCTTTAGTTTCCAGCTTCCGGTTGTCAAAGATCGACGTCCGCGGCCTTTCGGGGCGAACGGGTGGATATTATACCACAACCGGCTTGCGGCGCGCAAGGGGGTTTGTGAAGATTTTTGAAATAATTTTATATATGCAACAAAACGCACAAAACCGCATGCAAACGAGCGATTACAATGTGCAAAATATCAGAAGAAGCACTGAATTCCGACGGACAAGGTGTAGACCGGCTCAACGTGCGTGTCGATTCCGAGAGTCATGTCCGCGTCGAAACGCAGGGCCCAGCTGTCGGTCAGATAGTAGTATGCGCCCACTCCGGCGGAGGGTCCGACCTGTCCGTCGTGGAACCACCCGCGCGCGCCGGCGGAGAGAAACGGATCGAACCGCTCGTATCCGAAGAGCATGTCGAACTCGTTCCATCCGCGCAGATGCCACACTGCGCGCGCCGCAACCTCGGCCGAGTTCTCGAGCCACGCCGCCTCGCCCTCGAGCGCTAGCGCATCCGTCACGTAGCAGCCTACGCGTGCGGCGCCTCCGCCGAGACGGCGCATCCGCGCGCCGCCTTGCGGAAGCACTATCTGCGCCGCGCCCTGGACATACCATTCGCAGCCCGTCCCGTCATCCGCCGCCGCCGCGACGCACACGAGCGACAACACCGCCGCCGCCAAAAGCCTGATGTTTTTCATATGCGCAGATTATATCACAAATGTTACGGGCCGTGTCGCATTTAACCAAGACTTTTGGTATAATGTAAAACAAAAAGACAAGGGTTGGTGTCAGAAACTGGCAATCAACACTCCTCACTTATTGTCAAATGACCGAAAGGCAGGTGTAAAATGACCTACAAGGCAACATATTTCGCAGCAATGGTCCTCGCGGCATGCGCATGCGGCGGATGCAGGACCTATCCTCGCACCGTCTACAGCTCGCGGCTCACGACGTACCCTTCCGCGACCGTCGTGACGGAACCCGCCTACGTAGCCCCCACGGTCTACACTCCTGTCGCTACCGGAACCTCGGCCGTGTACGTCGATTCCTACTACGAACCGTACTATGACAGGCCGTACTACATCGGAGGCGGAGTTGTCGGCGCACCGCCTCCGCCTCACCACCTCCACGGCAGGGGACAGGAGCACGGATACGGGAAAGGACCCATCATGCCGCCTCGTGGAGCCGGTCCTGCGCGACAGCCGACCAAGATGCCTCCACATGCTCCGGGGAAAGCCGTCTCGTCGCAGATCAGCGCGGCCAACCACGCCGCGGCATCCCATGCTCGTGCGGTGAACAGCGCGGCCATGACGCAGGCCCGAGCGGCCAACAGCGCGGCGGCGGCTCAGGCGCGGGCCGCCACTCAGGCGCGCGCGGCTGCCCAAGTACGGGCAGCGAGCAGCGCGAACCATGCCGCTGCGGCCCAGGCGCGCGCGGCAAGCAGCGCCGCAGCAGCGCGGGCGCAAGCCGCGAGAAGCGCGGCCGCGAGAATGCCTCACAAACGCTAGCATCCAGCCTCGCGGTCGAACTTCCTATTGCGGAAGTACAGCGCGATGTCCGTCGCGACGACGAAGAAAAGCGCGACGTACATCCATATGACCCAGTTGCAGTCGTTCAGGAGCTTGTGGACGATTCCAAAGACGTAGCCCAGCTCCACGAGGAGCATGAACATTATGCTCTTGCCCTTCGCGCTCCTCGAGCGTATGGACTTGGCGATTGAAAACGGCCACGAAAAGCCAAAGCAGAAAAGCATCAGGAACTCGAACACGCCCATTCTGGGCCTCCTTCTTTCAGACGTCGCGCGAGCGCATGAGAGCAAGCCCCGCCAAGACCGCCGCGAGGACGGCCGGAAGCGCGGCGAACGCGGCAAACAGTACATATGCGAGCGGGACTGCACCGCCCTTCGACAGAGACTCCGACATACTGTAGTTGCCGGCGAACGGGATGAAGCACGCCACTAGGACAGCACAGACGGCAGACGCCGCGTTCGCCTTGAGTCGCACAGCCGCGGCGCATGCGGCAAACGCGAAAAACGCGGGCGGCATCCATAGAAGCGCCTCGGCCGGAACGAGCCGCGCGATCCACTGGACGTCCGGCCTGTAGGCGACGGAAGCCACAGCGATTGCCACGGACGAGACAAAAGCACTAAGGGAGAAGCGGAACCTCCACGCGCGGTTAAGCACCGCGCCGACGACGTACGGCGCGACGAGCGCAGCAACCCCAAAAGCGTACGACGGACCCCACAGCCTCGGCACGTCGCCGGTCTTGGCGGCGAGCTCCGCGCCAATCTTCGCGCCGTTGACCATCGTCATTGTTACGGCACCTACCGCCACCGCGAACAGCGCGAACGCGGCGTATGCGCCGCAGGCCTTGGCGAGGAAGAACTGCGCGCGGGAGACGGGATGTGAAAGCGCTACGGCGGCAGTTCCGCTCTCGAGCTCGCGGCGCATCGTGCGCAGCGCTCCGGCAGACGCGAACACGGTGCCGCCTATGAGCAACGCAGAAAGTCCGGCGTCACGGGCCATCCTAGTCGCCTCGCCGAACTGGTGGTAGTGGAATGCAGGGGCGAAGACAGCCAACACAAGCGCTGCCGAGAGAAGCAAAAGCGACAACGGCTCGCTGATGATTTCGAGCGTTGTCGCCTTCGCGATCGAGACGAACCGTCTCACTGACCCCAGCCGCAGCCGCCGCAGTAGAGAGGAAGGTTCAGATCCTGGTACAGGCAGTAGCCGAGGAATCCAATCACCGCGCATGCGGCGATCTGGAATATGATACTGGTGATGTTCGTGCCCTTGGAGACATCGGGGATTGCATCCGCCGGAATGGCCGGGGCCGCGAACTTGGGCTGGCTAGCGGGCATGTCCGGAATGTCAGCAACCTCTGGCATGTCCGCAACGGCTCCCTCTGCGCCTGCCGGAGGTTCACCAGTCTTCTTGACGCCAAACTTGCCTGTCGGACGGACAGCGCCGGGCCTCGAAATCTTGAGCGTCTTGCGCTGCGTCATCGTCGCCTTGGCACCGGTATCCGCCGGTTCGGCTTCCGCGGCGGGCTCCGGAACCGGAGCCGCGGGGGCGGCCGAAGGCGCCTTCGAGATGGCGTCCGGGCGCTTGATGCGAATCGTCTTCATCGGCGCGGCCTCGTTCTGGACGGGGGCTACGCCCATCGCGTCGGAAAGCGAGATTCGCGCGGTGCGGGACTTCGCGGCCTGCTTCTGCTGCTCGCTGAGGTCCTGGTCGGCGATGATGCCTGTCTTGTGGAGAATTGCCTGCTGAGGAATCTGCTGGGTGACGCCCTTGAGCTTCTGCGTGACGCTCTTGAGCTGCTCCATCGCGCTGCCCTCGGCCGACGCTGCCTCGGGAGCCTTTGCGGGCGCCTGGGTAGGGAGCTTCATGCCGGGCTTGATCGTGGGCCTCGTGGCCCCGGTTCCGCCGAGCGTCGGCTTGCGGATAACAGGCTTGAGCTTGAGCGTCGACGCACGCGGGCGCGCAAGCGGATTCGCGGGCGGCGGCTCGGTGCCGGAAACGGGCGTCATGTTTTCTTCTGCCATGTCAGACCTCCTTGGTGGAAAATGTTGATTGTTGATGTCGTCGAACGCCTGGCGTCACACCGCCATGACTTCCGCTTCCTTGGACTTGAGTTCGGCGTCGATCTTCGCGATTCCGTCGTCGGTCGCCTTCTGGATCTTGTCCAGCGCCGACTTCAGGTCGTCCTCGGAGATCTTCTTGTCCTTCTCGAGCTTCTTAGCGGCGTCGTTCGCATCGCGGCGGACGTTGCGCATCGCGACCTTCTGCGCCTCGGCCTGCGTCTTCGCGACCTTGACGATCTCCTTGCGGCGCTCCTCGTTGAGCTCGGGCACCGTGATGCGGAGCACCTTGCCGTCGGTCTGGGGCGTCACGCCGATGTTCGCCGCGAGTATCGCCTTGTTCATCGCGTCGAGGACGGTCGGATCGAACGGGGTGATCTTGATCTGCCGCGGTTCCGGGGTGGAGATCGTGCCGAGGTTCTTGATCGGCGTCGGGCAGCCATAGTACTCGACCTTGATCTGGTCAACCATCGCCGGATTCGCCTTGCCGGTCCGAAGACCCGCAAACTGCGACTTCAGCGTGTCGAAGCTCTTGCCGATCTTCGCCGTCGCATCATTCAGTACTTCTTCTATCGTGTTCATATCGCCTTTCGTTTGAAACTCGTCGCAAATTCGATCAACTCACCACGGTGCCGACCGTCCTGCCCCTCACGACGCCCTCAAGCGCCTTCGGGTCGAAGAAGTCGAACACCACGATCGGGATGTTATTGTCCATGCACAGCGCGAACGCAGCGGAGTCCATCACCTTCAGCCGCTTCTCGAGCGCCGTCTCGTACTTGAGCGTGCCGTACTTCTTCGCGCTAGGATCCTTCTTCGGGTCGGCCGTGTAGATACCGTCGACCTTCGTCGCCTTCAAGAGCGCGTCCGCGCCAATCTCGCTCGCCTTGAGCGCCGCCGCGGAGTCGGTGGAGAAGTAGGGGTTGCCGGTGCCGCCGCCGAATATGACGACGCGGCCCTTCTCGAAGTGCCTCAGGGCCCTGCGCTGGATGAACGGCTCGGCGAGCTTCGGCATCTCGATCGAGGTCATCACGCGCGTTGGCACGCCGATCGACTCGAGAGCGTTCATCATCGCGAGCGCGTTGATGATCGTCGCAAGCATGCCCATTGAGTCGCCCGTCACGCGGTTGACGCCCTTCCCTGCGCCGGTGAGCCCGCGGAAAATGTTGCCTCCGCCGAGGACAATGCCGACCTCGACGCCCATCGAGTGCACCTTCTTTATCCGCTCCGCCATGAAAGCGAGATTCTTCGGGTCGATGCACTCGCCCGTTTCCTTATTGCCCAGTACCTCGCCGGACAGCTTCAGGAGTATCCGGCGGTACTTGACCTTGCAAGAAGATTTCTTCACACTGCAAATTATAGCAAAAAAGATTTTCGGCGGCAATACAGGCAGGGCAGAAAAATGCAGTCAAAAAAGGCCCCGCGGAGTGCGTCAGGACTGCGCGATCGAGCGGGCGTACCGGCGGAAGCTCGGACCCGACCCGACGAGGTCGAAGCCAAGGCGGTCGAAGAGGTCGCGAGAAGGTCCGTTCTTGGGAGTCTCCTCCCACGACGCCGCGAGCTCGCGCACGCCGCGCGCCGCAAGACAGCGCTCCAGCTCGGCCTCTAGCGCGAACTCGATGCGGCGGCCCATCGCGCGGCAGCTCATCACCCAGTCCGCGATCTCCGCCCTGCCGCCCTCCACCTTCGCGTGCACGAACGCGACGAGCCCGAGGTCCCCGAAGCGGTCGGACGACCTCAGCGCGAGCACGACCCGCGACGGATCCGCCGCGAACGCGCGTATCTCGCCCTCGCCCCTCCTGCGCGAAAGCGCGTTCATCTGGTTGGACTTCTGCGAAAGCTGCGCAACGCGCGCGACGTCTCCTTCCTCCACCGGACGCACCACGTTCACGATGCCGAGCGTGCGCAGGTAGTCGTCGAGCGACATCCCGCGCGCGGCCTCGCGCCGCTTCGCCTCCGCCTTGTACATCTCCGTCCGCGCAAGGTCCTCCGCCGTCGTCGCGCGCGGAGGGAAGTACGCCGAAAGGTCAGGCGGGAAAGGCGCGACGGCGACCTCCGGAAGCGACGCGCGCATCTCGGCCCGGTTCGCCGCGCTGTCGTCAACGAAGACGAACGAATCCGTCCCGAGGTTCAGCTCGCGCGCGACGTCCGCGAGATTCGCCGACTTCGCGCCCCAGTCGATGCGCATCGCCGCGAAGTCGCCGGGGCGGAGCAGCATGCGCGGATCGTCCCACACCGGCGCGACGTCGGATTCGTCGTTCTTCGAAAGCGCGACCAGCAACACGCCCCTCCCTTTCAGCTCGAGCGCCTGACGCTGGAGCGCGACGTCCGGAACTATCCCGGCTACGCCGTCTTCGCTCACTATGCCCTTCCAGAGCGTGTTGTCCAGGTCGAGGGCAAGCACCTTCTTCGGCGGCGCAAGCACCTTCACGAGCTCGTGGAGCGCGGCCACGGACCACGGCATCTTCGCAAGCGCCCACATCCGATCGTCGTAAGCGGCGTCGCCGAGGTCCGCAAGCACAGCGGACACGTCGGGCGCAATCACCGCCGCAGACGGAAACGCCGCCGAGACGGACGCTACCGCGGCCTCAATGGTCCCCTCTTCCTCGCACGCGGCGAAGCGGCGGTCGAGAAGGAGTGCTATGACGTCCGGAGCGAACGCGACGAGTCCCGCAGGAGGCTCGAGCGCAGTCTGCACCCACGTCCCGAACCCCGGAGGAGTCCAGACGTCGTTTCCATCGCGGAGCGACGCCGCGAGGATCTCTGCAGTCACGTTCGATAGTATCGCAATCTTCATTCGACCTCCGACCACCGCCTCTACCGGAACATCAGGTGCATCGCCGTCGCGACGAGTGTCGTCGTGAGTCCGACGAGCGCGCCGTACGGGAACAGGCGCAGCCGCTCCTTGACGCCTATGCCGACCGCGCCGGCCGTCGCGTGGAAGAAGCTCCCGTGCGGAAGCGCGTCGACGATCGTGCCGCCCGCATGCAGCATCGCGGCGGCCGAAAGCGCCGGGACCCCTGCCTCGACGAGCGCGCCGGAGAAGGTCTGCGCCGCCATGGTGACGCCCGCAGTCGTCGACGCCGTCGCGCCGGAGAGGAGGAAGCCCGAGAACGGCGCGAGCGCGAACGCCGGCAGCTTGCATGCGTTGAGAAGCGCGATCATGTCCGCGTTGAGCCCCGAGTTCTTTACGATTCCCGCGACCGCACCGGTGCCGACGAGGAGGATCGAGACGCCGATGACCTTCGAAAGCCCATATTCGCAGTACGCGCCCGTCTTGCGCCACGCGCCGCACGCGAGGATCGAGACGAGTCCGCCCGCCGGAAGCGCGACGAGCGGATCAACCGCGAAGCCGCAGATCGGACGAAGCGCGAGAAGCGCCACAACTACCACCGGACCCGCCAGCGCCGCAAGGATCCCAGGTCCGCCGCCCGACGCCGGGACGTCATCCGCCGACGCGCCGTCCGCGACTGCCGCGCCGCGCTCGCGCCGCGCGATCCACGTCGCGAGCAGCGCCGCCACCGCGAGCGCGCAGATCGCCGGGACGATGTTCTTCGCCATCAGGTCCGTAAGCTCGACCTTGAACGCATCCGCAGCCGCAATCGTGTTCGGATTCGGCGAGACGACGTTGCCTGCCTTGCCTCCACCGACCATCGCGACCAGCAGCGCCGAGACGGGCAGCCCCGCGCGGCGTCCGACGGCGAGCGCGACCGGCGCGACGGTTATGACGGCGATGTCGACGAACACGCCGACTGCAGTCACGATCATGGTGGCGAGCGCGATCGCAGCGAGGGCGAAGCGCGGGCCGATCGCGCGGATGATGGCGTCCGCGAGCTTCTCGGCGCTCCCGGTCTTGACGAGCGCGCCGGCGAGAATGCCGGAGGTCAGAATCCTCAGGACGCTCGGCATCATCGACTGCGCGCCCGAGATCATCGCGCCCACCGTCTCCTGCAGTCCGCCGCCGCCGAGAAGCCCGCCCGCGAGCGCACCGGCGACGAGCGCGTAGGCTGGCGCGGTCTTGCGGACGATAAGGACGATCGCGACTGCGAGTCCGGTCAACGCTCCCCAAGTCGAAAACATCTGAATGCCTGCTCCGCTGTCGCGGCGAGGTTGGCCGCCGCGTATTTTCCGTCAAGCGCCCTCTCGAGCGTGGTGATCTCGCGCAGGATCGGGAAGAACGCGTCGATTCCGCGCTCGTTCAGGATCCCCGCGTCCGAAGTGACGCATCCGGAGAAGGCGAGCACCTTCTTCCCGTGGCGCTTCGCGAGGGAGGCGACGCCGCACGGCGCCTTGCCCATCGCGGTCTGCGCGTCGAGCCTGCCCTCGCCGGTCACGACGACGTCCGCGTCCTTCACGTAGTCCTCGAGCCGCGTCTCCTCGAGGACGATGTCGACGCCGCTCTTGAGCTCAGCGCCGAGGAAGGTCCGGAAGGCGAAGCCGAGTCCGCCCGCCGCTCCCGCCCCGGGAAACTCCGCGTCGCCGCCCGACACCTCCGCGAAGCGCGCGAGCGCCGCGTCCAGGGCCGCGACCATCTCGGGCGTCGCGCCCTTCTGCGGACCGAACACCGCGCTCGCGCCGCGCGGTCCGCAGAGCGGATTCGTCACGTCGCAGGCGATGCGGAACTCGCACCCGGCGAGTCTATCCACCTCCAGCCCGCGCTCGATACGCGCAATGCCGGCAAGCGCCGCGCCGCCGCGCGGAAGCTCCGCGCCCGCGGCGTCCAGCAGCCGGAAGCCGAGAGCCTGCAGCATGCCGGCGCCGCCGTCGTTCGTCGCGCTGCCGCCGATGCCGACGACGAAGCGGCGGCACCCGTGCGCAATCGCGTCCGCGATCATCTCGCCGACGCCGAAGGTGGTGGTGAAAAGCGGATTCTTCTCCGCGCCCGAGACCAGCGTGATGCCGGACGCCTGCGCCATTTCCATTACCGCGGTCTCGCCGGCAATGCCGTAGGTGGCGACGGTCGGCTTGCCCGCGGGACCCGTCACCTCGACGCGACGGAGCTCCCCGCCCATGCCGTCCGCGAGCGCCTCCACGGTGCCCTCGCCGCCGTCGGCGAGTGGACGCACCGCGCATTCCGCGCCGGGGATCGCGCGACGCGCGCCCTCGGCGGCGGCACGCCCGGCCTCGAGCGAGCCAAGGCTCCCCTTGAACGAGTCTATCGCGAACACTATCTTCATCGGTAGTTGTCCCTTGTCATGTTCATCTGCTGCCGTACTCCAACGTCCACTCGTCGACCGAGCCCTCCATGGCATTGATTGGTAATTATACCATTAAACGCCGGGCGGCGAAAGAGCCAAAGCGGATGGCACGCCGTCTCGACCTCCGGTCCGCGTCAGATGCGCCGCGACACGAAGGCCGCCTTCGTGGCACATGAAGAATTCAGCCACAAAGGACAGGAGAAGACCCTCCTGTTCTATGTGGCTGAACAATAGCAAGGGTTCGAGCATTTTCGTGCAGCCTGCGAAGCAGGCGTTCGTGGTCGCGCGTAGCGCCAACAATGCCGGCCTTACCCCTACGGCAACCATTGCCCCGCATAAAAAACTCGCTGCGCCCCAAAGCGGACGGCGCGGCTCGCTAATCGCGGCCTTCGGGTTTCGGCGCCTTCTTCGGGACCGGAATCGGCGCGATGCCGAGTTCTTCAAAGCGGCGGAAGAGCGCCCGCGTGCCTGCAATGACCATAAAGCTGTCGAACACCTCGTTGAGCTCCGCCAACTGCTCCTGTGGATTGTAAAAGGCGAATCGAGACCAGCGAACCACCAGGTACGAGGACGACGTACCCGTGCCCTCGTAGACGCGACGGACCGCATACACTTCTCTCACCGGACGTCCAGCGAACGCCTCTGAAAGATTCTTGCGCTCTCCGTCGGACAGCGGCTCGGCGCGGATGTCGTCCTTCGGCTTGAGCTTCGCATTGAGCCGTCGCAAAAGCGCCTTCTCGCCGTGCTGCCGCAGGTCGAGGAGGTTCTTGATGCGGTCTACCGCCCCGATCTCCAGGTATTGGACGAAAAGCAGGTCCTCCGCCCAGAGGCGCATCATCGGCTCCTTCTCGATCAGCTGCTCCAGGCGGTCGGCAATGGGCGCGCCCTCCTCGACGGAGGCGGCCTTCGAAAGCCGGTCGCTGAGCTCTGCCGTCTCTAGCGCGGCGTTGCCGGGATGCGCGGCGCGTCCGGCACGCACAACGGCAACCGCCTCGTCCTTGCGACCCAGGGAGTTGAGGGCCATGGCGCGCTCCAGGATTTCGTCCGGCGTCGCCGTCTCGTCGTCGCGCACGGAGTCGAGTATCTTCTCGTTCCTTTCGCGGATTTCGCGAATCGACTCGGCCATCTCGTCGATCGCGGGGTGCAGAAGCTCGTCGATGTCGCTGTCGAGCACGCCGGCGGAGCCGAAGATGCCCTCCAGGGCGTCCTGCGGCACAGACGCGAAGGGAAGGAGCTCGTCGGCGCTAGACGCGCCAGTGCGCACGGCAAGCGGCGGATGGGGCTCCATCGGCGGCACGATGGAGCGCATCGCCCGCTCGATGCGACGACGCGCCTCGTCCGCCGGAATCGCGCGGCGCATCGCGGCGCGAATCGCCTCCGCGGGCGACGTCGGGGCGCCCGGCTCGGATACGGCAAGCGGACGGAATATCTCCTCCATGTCGGCGTCGGGACCGCGCAGCTTCGTCGTGACGAGCGCATCGCGCAACGTGTCCGCGCCGAAGAGTTGCGCGGCGGAACGGTCGGCGGCAAGTTCGCGCTCGCGCTCCAGCGGCGACATGAGCCGGTCGATGCGACCAAGGTAGGAGCGCCGCCACGGATTCAGCACCCACGTGAAGATGCCAAGCTGGACGGACATCCAGAAGACTCGAACATGCAGCAGCGCACCTCCGTGGACGGTATCGTGGTGCGCGACATGCCCGAGCTCGTGCGCAAGGACTCCACGCAGCCCGCGTTCGCCGAATGCGGCAAGAAGCGGATAGCCCAGTATCAGCATGTTGCGGCGAAGTCCCGGGACAAGCGGGAACGCAGAGCACACCGACGCGTTGAAGTCGACCGGCTGAAGGAAGATGCGGTGGATGCGCGGGGCGCCGACCGCCTCGGCTGTCTCGCGAACGAGCTCGTGGAGTCGCGGCCAGTCCTCGGCGCGAAGCTCCGGAAGCCCGGTCCAGGGCCGCTGCGTAATTATGGCGTAATAGATTCTTGCCGTGATGAAGAGGTTGATCACGAGAAACGCTATGAGCCGGACGCATTTCCCCGGATGCATGACGCACAGCGCCACGAGCCAGGCGACGAGGGCGAACAATAGCAGCCCGACCACGACGCCCTCGGCGAACAGCAGCGCGAGCTTGAACCGGTAGAACTTCGGATGCGCGCGGAAGCACCGCTCCGCGCTCTCCCACCGCTCCCACTCCTTGCGTGTGATTCCGTCGAACATCCGCTACTTCCCCCCGTACTTGAGAATCCACTCGTCGACCGAGCCGAACATCGGGTGGCAGTTGGAGTAGACGTTGTCCGACTCCTTCCACGTCTCCCAGAGCGTCGTCGCGCCGCGCTCGATCATGTGGAGCCAGCCGGGGAAGCCCTTGTGGAGCACTATCTTCCGCGCGAGGTCGACGCGTCCGTGCTCCGAAAGGTACATGAGCATGTACCTGGTCGAGAAGATGCCGGTCGTCGGTCCGCAGCCCTTCTCCTCCACCGCCGCGACGAGCCGCGCAAGCGCCGCCTCGCGCTGGTCTTCGGGAACGAGCCCGAGGTAAAGCCCGATCGACTGCGCGGACTGCGTTCCGTTCGCGACAACGCCGTCCTTGACATAGGCCGCGACGAACGCCGCGCGAATCTTCTCGGCAAGCGCCGTGAACTCCTTTTCGTCGTCCGCGCGTCCGAGCATTTTCGCGAACTTCGCGGTCAGCTCGACGAAACGGTGCCAGTGCGCGGTCGCGGTGCATCCGTCCGGCGCACGCTCAAGCGCCTCGTGGTCGCCGATGCAGTTGGGAACGAGTCCGTCGGGGCACTTCTCGGCTACGAGCCGCACATACCGCGCGCAGACAGGATAGAAGTCCAGGGCGCGCTTGTCGTTGTAGTGGCGCAGGATGCCGTCCATCAGCTCAGGGACGGCGAGCGACCACGAAATCGGACCCGAGCGTCCGCCGAAGCCCCTGTCCGCGATGCCGACATAGGGCGCGGTCTCGGTGATCCATCCGTCGTCCTCCGCCTCGTCCGCGAAGTCGCGCAGAATCTTGAGGTAGATTTCGCGCATATCCCAGTTCATCATGTACGCCTCGTAGGTCGCAACGATGTCGCCGCCATATCCAAGCCGCTCGCGTCCGGGGCAGTCAGACTGCACGCCGCCGATCATGTTTGCCTGGAACGTGCGAC
>Ga0265298_10008014_pt1 | contig 12733 bp, 9 predicted proteins | sample AusTroGonzalo_MG_3_FD_193486 | JGI IMG/M metagenome (GOLD analysis project Ga0265298, IMG submission 193486) | Bovine rumen microbial communities from tropical cattle in Woodstock, Queensland, Australia - Gonzalo_01 | ecosystem: Host-associated > Mammals > Digestive system > Stomach > Rumen ... | reverse complement strand
CATGGAGATGAGGTTGTGGAGCTTGAAACTCCAGACCGTGCGGACCTTCACGTCGTCGGTCAGTCCGATCACGTGGCGCGGCGTCAGGACGAGCCCGGGTCCGCCGTTGAGTTCGATTTGCTGGATATATACCTCGTCGTCTTTCGGTGAGGTCAGCTTGATCTGCCCCGGATTCTTCGCGCCGGGTTCGCTGCGGTAGGCGAGAAGCTCCACCAGGTCGGACGCGATGGAAACCAGCGGCGCGCTCCAGCGCCACATGAACTTGGTCCGGCACACCACGTCGCGGCGTTCCTTGCCCCAGTCGCCGCCCTGCGCCCGCAGATAGAAAATCCGTCCCTCCGGGATCGAAAACGTGATGCTGCGGGCGGCACGATGGAAAATCGGATCGTGCGAACTGTCGTCGTCTTTGATCCTGATGCGGATCGGCGGGAACTTCTCAATGAGGGCGGCGACTCCGTAGTACATGAACACAAGCCAAAGGGGCGGCGTGAGGAGAACGAAACAGATCGTGAACAGGAGGATGCGGAGCCCGTTGGTATCCCATTCCTGCGAGACGGACTCCGTGATGGAGCGCGTTACGCTTTCAAGCTGGAAGAGCAGCATCTGCCGGTTTTTGTCGAGCTGGGCGAGGGTATCCCTGTACCGTGTGATCGTGGTTTCCAGTGTTTCGATCTGAAGCTCCAAACGCTTCTGTTCCGCGGTGAGCCGGGCGTATTCGGACCAGTGGTCGATCGGATGCCACCATGCGCTCGGCAGCGAGTCGATCTTTTCCAGGCATTCCCGCCGCTGTTCCCGCCAGTGTTCCAGCATGGAGAGGCGGTTTTCGATCGATTGTTTCGTTTCCGCGATTTCGGCCTCCACCGACTGGATGTTGGCCATGACCGTGTCGCGCTGTTCCGCCAGTTTTGCCGCGTTGTCCCTGGCGACGCGGATTCCCGGTGACAGGAGGCACAGGATCACTGTGATCGCGGCGATCGTGAGGATGTTCCGCAGAATCCAGGCGATGATTTTTCCGATGAGTGCCATACCTGTCCGGGGTGAGGAGAAAAAGGATCCGGCGACAGCCGGGACGGTTATGATGATGTCAGCTTCTGCTCCAGAAGCGATTCCGCCCGCTTCAAATCCGCAAGCAGTCCGGCGCGGACGGTTGCGGCGTGGCGTTTGAATTCGTCCTGATGCGCCAGGGCATGTTCCACGGATTCGGTCAGGCGCGGCAGGTCAAGCGAGTCGGTGCTTCCCGCGGTCGTGAGCCCGAACCGCGAAAGGAAATACTCGATCTTGCTGCCGCGGGCGATGCCGACGCCGGGGACGAGGTTGTTCAAACCCAGGATCAGCAGATGCAGACGGCTGCTGACGATGACGGAACATTCCGCGGCGACGGCCTGGACTTCCTCCGGTTCGAGGAACCGGAGTGACAGGATCCGGCCGGGATGTTTCGACATGCGCTTCATTTCCTCCATGACGCGGAAATCCGTCTTCGGATTCATCGGGATCGTCACGGCGAGAAGCCCGGGGTGTGTTTCCAGCATATTGTCAAGCCAGCCGGTGAACCGGTCGAATTCGCGGATCCGGCTTTGTTCCGACACGCAGACGGCCAGCCGCGCGGAGGCCGACCGGAAAAGATCGCGTTCCGCATCCGCCCATGGCAGGGCTTCCGGCGCACACTGTTTCTGCAGGATGGCGGTGTCGGCGCCCGCGACGGCATCCGGGAACGGTGCGCACAAGCGGAGCACCTCCAGCGATTTCGGATCGCGCAGGACGATCAGTTCGCATCGTCCGAGCGTGCCGGCGAGTCTCTGCCGGATGTAGCGCACGCGCCGTGCGATCCAGCGTTTTTCCAGGTCGAATCCGCAGCACGCCTTGACTGTGTCGGCGAGCTTTTTCTTTTTGCCATGGAGCGTAAAGAAACTCGGATTGAAAACATCGTTCATTCCGACGCCCCAGACGATCGTCCGTACGCCGCGAGCCTGGGCGACTTCGAGCAGGGTGCAGGCCATTTCCGGGTAGTCCGACAGGCCGGTGGCGCCCGCCCAGATATAGAGATCGACGCCGTCCAGCGCTTCCGCCAGGCGTTCCGCGGGCACGGAGGGGTCGAATCCGTACAGCGGGACGGTCTTCAAGCCGAATTTGCGCTCTGTTCCGGTGCGGTCTCCTGTGCTCACGAGAAGTTCCGCATCCGGGCAGATCCCGCGCACAAGGCCGATCACGGAGGCCAGGATCGCCTCGTCGCCGATGTTGTCGCAGCCGAACGGCACACCGCCTAACAGTATCTTTTTCACGGGAGCACCTGTTTCATGTTCGGGGATCAGTCGTTTTCCGTCATTTCCGCCGGAGGGCGGACCGGAGGGTGGAGAAGAGTTTCGTTTCCGTGAATCTCATGTAGAGCCTGAGGAAGAGGGACGTCCTGGCGCCGAGATCGTAATGCCGCTGCTCCGCGAGGTTGCAGATATCCTGGAGGAGCGGATCCTTCTTTCTGTTGTTCAGGACGGTCGCAATGTACCTGGCGCGCTCGCGTTTATTGAACTTGTTGAGGTCAAAGGATTCGGAGAATCGGTCTATCACTCCGAGGATGTCAAGCGTGAGCAGAGTCCTCTCGCATTTGTAGCACAGGGAGCAGTTTTTTGCGATGGTCTGATGGTCGTTGCATACGTTCAGATACTTCTGCACGAGCGGATCGGAACAGATCGCCATGGTCTTCTGAACCCTGGAGCATGCGGATCCGCCGGAAACCGCCGTAAACGTTTCCGTGCAGACATGAGGCAGGATGTAGTCGTCGATTCGGGCGATGCTGGTCGATTTGACGCTGGGATAGATCAGGCCGCGGTAGGTATGCCCCGTGGATGCCATGTAGTAAAGCCGCATTTTCCCGCCGAGGAAAAGCGCCGCGGAAAGGGATGCCAGCGTGCAGGTCTGCAAATGCCCGCTCTGCATGAACGCATGAATGTTCGAGTTGACGATGACGAGAGGGAGGCCGATGCTTTTGGAATACCCCTCCAGCACCCTCCGGCGTTCCAGAAACTTGCGTTCCAGCCGGGCCAGGTGTTCCCTGTCGTGTCCCATGCCGTGGCTTCCGACGTTGAAAAACAGGAGCGTATTGACCCTGTCCGCGGCCGGGCCATCGTAATCCAGATAGAATTCCCGGATCGTGTGGAGGCTGTCGATCCCGCCGGAAAGCCCCGTCCCCACCGCGTCGGCGTTCGGATAAACATCGGAAAGAAGCTGTGCCGCCTGGATCCTGACCGGCTTGAGCTGCTTGTCGAAGAATCCGATGAGCGTCGGGATCATGTAGTGTTTCGTTTCGAACAGAAGTTTTTCCGAGACCGCGCCTTCGAGGACGAGATCGCAGCCGGCATACATGGCAGTATAGAGCAGGCCGATCAGGAAGCAGTTGCTGCTGATGCGGTCGACGAAGTCGCGGTTGGCCGATTCCGTGGAGAAGAAACATGTGCCGGAGACGGCGCCGGAGACTTTCGCGGACACGACGACCATGCCGTTCTCTTCTTTCAGAACAGGTTTTGAAACAGTGATGCTTTTCGCCGATGAAGAAAAGACGACCGTCTCTTCCCCCTCGGTTGGCAGGCCGTCCATGCCGCAGTTCGGCCGGGTCTTTCCATCGGTCTGGGTTGTTTCGTTCGTTTGCATAGGGGACCTCGATTTCAGGAAACTTGTTCCGGTTCCGTCCGGGCCGGACCGTTGCTTTTGTTCTTCGACCAATCCGGGAGGATCAGAGGAGGCTGTTTGGTTTCATTGTGTTTCTTTGCGGCACGCGCTTTTTGGATTGCCTGATTGCGTTCATAGGCAGCCTTGATGCTTTTCCGGTTGACGGCGATCACCGCAATGAGCGCATAGATGATCATCTGACCTGCGAAATTGTTATACTGCTTCAGGCTCCATTCCAGCGTGGAGTGCCAGTAGTTGCAGGTCAGGCCGCCGAAGAGTCCGATCGCAATGCCCGAACACGGCTTTTTCCGCAGGACGAATATGCTGACGGCGTCGGAGAGGTAATAATACAGGAACCACAGGATCAGGGTGCCGAGCCCCCACCAGCCGCATTCGGCCGCGACCAGCAGATAGATCGTTTCGACGATACCGCCTCGGCCGGAGGACTTGTCCAGGAACCCCTGGGAAGAATCCACATACATTTCCCGGGCATAATTGCGGGCCGGTCCGGAATACTCGGAGAAATTGTTTGCCCCGATGCCGAAGGTATAGTCGTTCGCGATTCGTTTTGCCGCGATGGCGAGGTTGATTCTTGTGTTTTTGGATGCCTCCGGCGCCTTGTTGAATCGCTGAATGATGCGTGGCAACGCATATCCCACCATGCTCAGCACAAAAACCATGCCGATAAGCATGAGCAGCAGGCGTCTGGGTGAAAAGCCGTTGAACAGGATCGAAAGGCCGCAAACGAAGGCGATCCCTCCGAAGAAAACGACCAGCCCGCCTCGGGAATAGGTGAAGATGATCAGGACGAGTGAGCTTCCGAACGCCGCCAGGGAAAGAAAGAACAGAAGCCGGCTTATGCGTTCGTTCATCAGGACGCCAAGCGCAAGCAGCCCGAAGACCTCCAGGTACAGGGACAGCGAGTTCTGATGCGGAAATGTCGAGCTGATCTGAAATTTCCCGAGTCTGTATTTCTGGTTGAATCCGACCAGAAAAATGATGATGAGGACGCTGCAGACCAGGTAAATGAAATATTTGAGGTCTTTGCAGGAATTCAGATAATTGAATGCCGCCAGAAACGTGATGTACATCCAGAACATCTTGTAGACTTCAAATCCCCATTGGTGCCGGTGAATTGCATTCATCCCTGACAGCACAATGGCGAGATAATAAAGGAAATAGAAGAACCAGCCCGGCGGAAAGAGCCGTACCTTCCTCCTCACGTCAAGGACCATGCTCATCAGCAGCGGCACGGCAAAGAGGGATACCGCGGTAAATGCATAGCCGCGCGCCGTCCCGGTCCATTTCGGCATCGGCACGAAGTTCAGGGAGTATTCATTGCTGGTGAAATAGAACATCCCGGCGAAACAGACATGCCGGAGCGTGGGAAAAAAGCAGCACAATGCCGTCATAAAAGGCAGCAGATACAGGAAAATGAACAGAAATGCTATGGCTTTTAAGAGAGGTGACATACGTCAGCTTTTTTCCCGCGACAGGACCGCGATATGGCGTCGAGGCACGTCACAGAGTGAAATATCCGAGGACAGCCGAGCCGAACGGACCGGCCAGAAGGTTGACCACCTGAAGCGTCGGCAGGAGCTTCCGGATGTACTTGTTCCATTTCGAGAATCCATCCTGCGAGACAAAGATGATGTCGTTCGCCTCGAGCTTGAAATCCTTCATCTTTCCGGTCAGGATTTTGTCGACGTCGATGGTGTAGACCACCGTGTTCTCTGTGCCGCCGCGGATGACGCGGATAAAGGGGCTGTACGTTTCCGTCTTCAGTCCGTTCACATAGGCGAGTCCTTCCATGAGCGTCATGCCCTCGGAAAAACCGATATATCTGTTGGTCTGGACTTCCCCGAGGAAGATGACCGAACCGTTGATCGTTGACGGCACATAGATGTAGTCGCCGTTCAAGACGGGGATGTTATGCAGGTCGTCCCCCTCGAAGACAAGCTTTCTGAAGTCCACGGGCAGTTTTTTCCCGTCGCGCTTGATGTAGGCCTGGTCCAGGTCGGCGAGTTCGATCGTGTCGCCATGGAACGTGCCTGTCTGGAACCCGCCGGAAAGTGCCATTGCATCGAGCAGTTTGGTTTGTCCGATGGACACCGTGTAGTTGCCGGGCTTCATGACGCGGCCGGCGATCGTGAAATAATAGCCGCTTACCGAGATGGGAGTCAGGGTGACAAGCGGAGTCTTCAGATAGGAGGAAAGCTTCTTCTCCGTCAGTTTCGTCGCATCTTCCAGGTTCATTCCGGCAAGTTTTATGATTCCGACCAGAGGCAGGCTGGCCGTCCCGTCCGGCGCGATCAGGATGTTCGTGGTCAGGGTCGGCTGGTTGTACACGGACATCTGGAAGGTGTCGCCGGGATGGATCTCGTACGGAGAGGCGTTCACCACATGCAGGGCTTTCAGTTCCTCCTGGATGGCATCGGTATCCCCGCTCTGTTTCGGCATCACGGACGTCATGCCGGGAACGGCAATTCCTCCGAACGGGGTGGTGTTGCATGCAGTTATGACAAAAGTGAAGACAGGCAGGACAAACCGCAGAATCCGGGTAGCTTTGAAAATCATAATGTCACCTTGCTGTAATGCTTGTTGTTGACGTTATAGAGGAATCCGACGATGTTTTTGACATGGAACGACTTCAGGAACTGAAGGATCCGGAAGATCGTCAGTTTCGAAGTTTGAGCATACTTCATCGGAATGATCGTAAGATCGGAATTGTGGGCGATTTCCGCAAAAAGCTGTCTGTGAAGTTCAAAGTCGAACAGATCCCAGATAATGAGCGAAACGGATTTATAGGCCGTCTTGACGCGCTGGATCTGTTCGTCCGTCAGCGGAGAAACAAAGGAGAGGTCATCCAGCCGGAAGAAGACCTTGTGGTCTTTTCCCGCTTTCGGCGGCGTGTCCGTGAACTGGTACAGGTAGTCGTTGATGAGAAGCGGCATCTGTTTCGGGGAGAAATCCTCCTCCTTGACCGGAGAAATGATGACATAATTGCTTCCCAGTCGGATTTTCAGCGTTTCGCAGAATTCCTCCAGCGTCTTTTCGTCCAGGTCGGCCTGTTTGTTCGGGGCAAACACGATCAGCAGCGGATGATCGGGGGCCGCCAGGGAGAAGAGCGGTTTCCCGTTGCTGGTCATCGTCTGCAGGGCGCTGTAGTAGTCCGCGCGGTGCGCCTGTTCCAGGACGGGGATCATTCCCAGCATCCTGATCCCGAGCGCCTGTTCGATGTCGACGTTGGAACGAACGGTCAGGTTGAAGAACTCGCAGCCGAGGATGATGGTAAGGGCCAGGAATGTGCCGAGGATGAACCCGATGACGGTCCAGAGGCCGCGTTTGCGCCCCAGCGGCGTGTTGGGGGTCTTTGCGAGTTCCTGGATGGAAATGTCGGAGAAGGAGCGGTCAAGGAAGCTGTTGATCGTGGCGATCTGCATTTTCGTGTTGTTGATCTGGTCCTTGGTCTGCCGGATGTCCGCTTCGAGCTGGCGGAGGGTCGGCTGGAGCGTGGCAAGAAGCTCGCGGCGCGCACGCAACTGGATCGCGTTTTCGTTGTTGAGCTTGATGTCGTTCGTGAGGGTCGTGATTTCCGCCTTTTTCGCGGCGATGGCGACCAGGATCTGGGTGTATGCGGGGTTGCGGGAGATGACGACCTTCTTGTTGATGTCGTTTTCGCCTTCTTCCTCATCATCCCTGGCCCTTTTCTGTTCCTCCTTCAATTTCCTGACGATTTCACGCTGTTGGATCAGAAGCGGATTGTTCCTGGCATAGATCTGCTCGTATTCGCGCAGCAGGTTTTCCGCCTTCATGAGCTCTTCTTCCACCACGGTGCTTGTCTCTCTCTTGGTCACGACCTCTTCCGGCGTGTTGACCAGTTCTCCCTGGAGTTCAAACAATGCCTGTTTCGCGGAATCAAGCGTGGAGGACGTGCGGGTCAGCTGATCCTCGACCTGGAGGAGCCGCTGGTTGTTGAACGCGATGTCGTTTTCGATGGTCGTGAGGTTGTTTTCGGCGCTCAGTTTTTTCAGTTTTTCGTCCTGTTCGGCCAGCTGTTTTTCCAGCTCGTTCAACGTTCTGACATAGCTGTCGTTCAGGTCTTCCAGGTTCCGTCGGATCAGCTTTTTGTATTCCTCGATGAAAACGTCGGCCAGGGTATTGGTCAGGGCGGCCGAGATCGTCGGGTCCTTTGAGGAGGCGGAGATGAAATAGTAGTCGGAATTCTTTTCCGATTTGACCGCGATGTTGTTGTAGAGCTGCTCGGATGTGTAGGGCAGGCTCAGGCGCTTGATCGTTTCCTCCAGCACGGCACGGCTTTTGAACAGGTTCATGATGATGGAGCGCTGGACGTTCACATATCCCGGAGGCAGGACGCCGTTCTTGTTTTCCTTGATTTCCTGGCGGATCAGGCCGCAGTTCGCCACATAGACGTTGGTGGTCGTTATGGTTCTGACGAAGAACATGATGCAGGCGAAAAGCAGCGGGAAAATGGCAAAAAGCCACCACAGTTTCTGAACTGCGTTGATCCAGCACCAGATATCCCGCTTGAAAAGGCGGATGATCTTCATGACGGTAGGAATGGATTTCTCCTGGTCCGACTCGGGCGTGAAAATGCTGGCATCGGCCTCAAGGGCGGGATCTGCGTTGTCTGACAAAATCATTCGGTTGCTCCTCTCTGCTGAAGGCTGCGGCTTGTACAGCTCAGATTGTGCCGCAGGATCCCCGTCAGGATCTTAATGTTGAACCAGCAGTTCATGGCGTATGCATAATACTGCTCGTCGAGTTCAAGTTGATATGGCTCATTTTCATGGCCGAGGTATTCGCTGTAGGAAAAAACGCCGGGTGCGTAGCCGGGCAGGTCCCGGATGAACCGTTCGTTATGCTCGGTTGCCTCCAGCAGGCAGTTCCCGACCAGGCGCATTTTCCCGACTGCCGCATAGGGCAGCAAATGGTATTTGTTCAACGTCAGCTTGCGGAACAGTTTCCCGGCAAAGCTGTCACGGGGCAATGCATACCCGTGCAGCGCCATGGTGCGTTTCCCGCTTCCCGTCAGACACTCCGCCAGCGAGAAGTGGAACTCCACAAACGGACGCAGCAGCATGTAGGGCAGCGTCTGGAACAGAAGCAGGAAAGACGCCAGCAGTTTCTGGTGGAACGGGCATTTCCCGTATTCATCCGGTTCCATTTCGGAAACGACGGATTTGTTGGCGGGGCTGATGGTGGTTCCGGTTTTCGGATCGATGATGCGGTTTCTGTAGCAGATCTTTCCGTTGATCTCCAGGTTTTGTCCGATATAGGTGTTGCCGAGGACGATCGAGTTCCGGATCGTCGTCTTTCTGTCGATGATGCAGTTGTCGCCGATGATGATGTTCGGGCCTGCATAGACGCCGCGACCGAACTGGATCCCGTTTCCGAGGATTACCGGCGGCCTGACCCGTGCCGAGCCCGGGATTTGGACGTCGCGTCCCACAAAGCTGTTTTTCCCTTCGCTGAATCCCGGCAGGTTGTATTTTTCGATGTCGCTGCCGGCCAGGCGCATGTTGTGCCGGTAGTAGTCGAGGATGTCCGTTACGGGCTGTCCGCTGATCGGAGCTTCGTCGTGGAAGCCGTTCCAGTCGTCGGGCAGTTCGTTCAGTTTGTCGCGGCCGATCAGATACCAAGCCGTGTTTTCCTGCCCGTAGACGCACCCCTTCACTTCATTCGCGCCGACGCTCAATTCGATCGGCTTGCGCTTGTCGTATTCCGGCAGGAACATGCCGGAGAAGACCAGCAGGTCGCAATCCTTGCAGAAGGCTTTGTTCTGCTGGATGATCCGCTTGAGCGAACGGGTGGCCCCCATGCTTCCGAATTCGATGTTCATGCTCATCATTTCGCCGCGGCGGTAATGCGAGCGCAACGCCTCGGATTCCTCATCGGATACGATCCTGACGTCGTGGATCCCGCACAGAAAGCAATAATCCAGGGCAAATTCAATGGCCGGCTTGTTTGCGAACGGAAGCAGATAAACCGGATGGTTCGGGAAATACTGCCTGGACCAGAGGCTTCCACGGGTTGAGCAGAGAAGAAGCGCTTTCATCATTTCAGTACGCCCCTTTCCCCGAAACTACGGCCGGAATCGTTTTCAGCAGGATCAGGACGTCTTTCCAGAACCCCTGTCCGCGGATGTACTCCTTGTCAAGGACGACCTGCTCCCGGAACGGGATGTCGCTTCGCCCGGAAATCTGCCAGATGCAGGTGATCCCGGGCAGGATTTCCAGGCGTTTCCGGTCATCGAGGGTGTATTGCGCCACTTCCGAGGGGAGGGGCGGACGGGGGCCGACCAGACTCATGTCGCCGAGAAGCACGTTGAAAAACTGCGGCGTTTCGTCGATGCTGTATTTCCGGATGAACCGGCCGCACCTGGTGATGCGCGGATCGTTTTTCATTTTGAAGATCACACCGTCCTTGGACTCGTTTTCCTTCTCCAGGGCGAGCCGTCTGGCCTCGGAGTCAATGTACATGGAGCGGAACTTGTAGAAATAAAACAGGCGTCCGTGCTGGCCGACTCTGACCTGCCGATAGATAAGCGGTCCCGGGGAATCGAGTTTAAGCCAGATCGCGACGGGGATGAAAACGGGCGTCAGCATGATAATTGCGGCGAGGCTGCCGCAAATGTCCATCCATCGCTTGAAAATCCGGTCGCAGTTGGTGGAAAGGATCCTGAGGTGTTTTTTGCCGCAGGTACGCAGCCGAGCAAGTTTTTTCGTGCGGGGGGACAGAGTGGCGGAAAGAAACTGGATAGCACTCTGTCTGGAAGAGGCGGAAGAGCCGGATGCCTGTTCATCCAGTTTCATGCTTCGGTTTCCCAAAGCTGTCGATTCCTGGCCATTCAGACTCATTGTCCAACCTCCACCGTCGATTGTCCTCCGTTTGCGGTCAAGTCTGGGGTTGCATTAAGCTTCACGGGCGGCTTTGATCGCCTCGTCCAGCTCGTCGTAAATGTCGAAAATGCGATGGGCCTTTGTGATTTCGAAAATCATTCTTGCGCGCTGCGTCAGGTTCGCCAGGATCAAGGTTCCGTTGAATTCCGTACAGCTTTTCAGGCAGAAGACCAGTGCTCCCAGACCCGTACTGTCCAGGTTCTCCATCTCGGAAAGATCAAATACAAATTTCCGCTGCGTGGCAAACAGCTCGAGGAATTTGGAACGGAGTGTTTCCGCATTTTCAGCAGAAAGATGTCCCTTGATCTGGATGACTTCTATCCCGTCGTTCTCAAAATTGGAAATTTCCATGGATGTTTTTTTCTTTCTGATTTGCCGGTTTTTCTCCAGTTACGGAGGTTCTACGCTATATAATATAGTCCTGTAACAAAGAAAGTCAACTATTTTTTTGTCCTGTCTGTCGTTTTTCTGTAAATTTTTCGGTGTTTTTTTATAAAAAGCGATATGCAGACGCGGATCCGATAATGACCGAAATGAAAAATGCGTTTCCATGATTCTTTTTGAAAAAGTTATAATGTGTTGAAAACAATGAAATAAAAACGATAAAACATCGATTTTGTCTTTGATTTGTATCTATAAACTTCGCGATTTCTACAATGCCTTTTTAGAGATTTCTTCCTGTGATCTCCGAGGGACAAACACAAAAAAACCGCCGTTTTGATACGGCGGTTCGATATGCGAGTTCAAAGACCTCGAAAACGAGGCGGATTATACTCTCGCTCAGGCGTTGACTTCTTCCTTCAGCGCGATGACGACGGAACGGTTCTCTCCGTCACCGATGCTGTTTGTTGTCAGCGCGGCATCGCTTTCCAGGGTGATGTGGACGATCCTGCGGTCATGAGAATTCATCGGAGGCAGGGTTTTCGGAGTGCCCCACTGATGGACCTCCTTTGCCGCGTCGAGAGCCTGCTGGCGCAGGACATCGTCATGGGAGAACGACGACCGGCGGCCGCCTTCGAAACGGTCTCTGCGCTCGCCGCGGAACTCTCTGCGCGCCGGGCGTTCGCCACGATCCGCGCGGCGTTCTCCGTGTCCGGCATTCTCGGCATGTTCGGAGCGGCGTTCCGTACGACGTTCGCGGGATCCGTCCATGTCGATATAGAGTTTCGGGAATTCCGAATCGGTCTTCTGCATGATCCGGTTAACGATGAGCTGCAGGTTTTCAAGCGTTTTCCCGTGGTGGCCGATCACGCGTCCGGGATCCTCGGTGGAAACGTAAAGGTTCACAGAACGGGGTTTGTTTTCCACGCGGATATTGGCGTCGATGCCGAGGAAATCGAACATGTGTGCGAGGACACTTCTGGCTTCCTCCATGGATTCCGGGGTGGCGGGTTTGACCGGCGGGGGCGTCCTGCGGGAGCGTTCGCTGCGGGGGCGCGCCGCATTGCTGGCAGTGTCCTGCTCGGCTTCGTCAAAACCGCCTTCGTTTTTTTCGGCGGAGCTGTCCATGGGGACGGCCTTGATCTCATCGGTTGTCACGGTTTCCGGTGCTGCACCGGCATTTTCCATGGCCGGGTTTTCGGCTGCGGTGTTTTCTTCGAGTTCCATTGGTTTCTCCGGGGTTTCGGGTGTTTCTTATGCCTTCTGCGGTTTACTGGTCTGACGCGCTTCATCCCGCTTGGCGGCGATTTGCCCGTATTTCATTTGAAGGATGCTGAATATCTGACTGACCGTCCAGTAAAGCGTCAGGCCGGACGGGAGATTATAGAACATGAACAGCATGATGATGGGCATGAGCATCATCATTTTCTGCTGCGTGGAATCTGCCGAGGAAGGTGTCATCTTCTGCTGCAGGACCATGAGTGCGGTCATGGCGATCACGAGCGGGTGAAGTCCGACCTGGCCGATGAAGGGCAGCGCAAAGGGAAGCGTCGGGCCGACGAGGTCGGGGCGCGACAGGTCCGTGCACCACAGGAACGGCACGTTGCGGAGTTCGACGGCGGAATCCAGCGCGGAATACAGCGCGATGAAGACGGGGATCTGAAGGAGGATGGGGAGGCAGCCGCCGACGGGGTTGACTTTCTCGACGCGGTAAAGCTCCATCATCTTCTGGTTCAATTCGGCTTTCTTGCGGGCGAGAAAGTCAACCC
>Ga0265298_10008013_pt1 | contig 12734 bp, 10 predicted proteins | sample AusTroGonzalo_MG_3_FD_193486 | JGI IMG/M metagenome (GOLD analysis project Ga0265298, IMG submission 193486) | Bovine rumen microbial communities from tropical cattle in Woodstock, Queensland, Australia - Gonzalo_01 | ecosystem: Host-associated > Mammals > Digestive system > Stomach > Rumen ... | reverse complement strand
GGTCCTCAACACGCGGGCTATTACAATTCGGACAGACTGCCCGTGGGTGAATACTGGTCGAACCAAATCGACTCAAACAAACCGTACCAAGCGTGGTGTTTATATATCGATGACCCAACCTATGGTCAATATGGACCTGAAGGATCGTTGGATCACATCTGTGTGACGAGCGGGGATCCAACTGGTACAGATGAAGTGGGATTCATTCGCTACGAAGGACGTCCTGTGAGGGCGGTGCGTGATAACCCGTAAAACTAACCTTTTTTACATGCTGTAATAAAAGAACCGCCGAGGACATGGGTTTTGTCCTCGGCGGAAAACTTTCGTTCAAACCACGTCACTGTGCAGTAAAACTGAACGCTTGTGTCGAAGCCGATGAGGTGCCGCCGAGGTAAATCCCGTGGAAGGCCGTCGTCGGGTTGGTGGGCGCTTGGGTGCCGTACTTCACGTAATAGGTGTTGCCGCTTACCATACCTGTTGCCGTGATGAGGGCGAGGGTACTTGTGCAGTTGGCCTCGAAGCTGAAGGTCACCATATTGGTGCCACCTGATCCGCTGGTGTTTGACAACGTGTAGTATCTCCCTGATTGGAAGGTATAGCTGTTGGTGTAGAATTTGTAGCCTTGCGCCGGGTTGGTGATGGTGCCACCGCCGCCGCCTCCACCAGGCCAGCCACCACCACCTTGTGAGCCGCCTGCGCTGATGCCGATGCCAGTACCTGTGATACGGATGTAGTTGTTGTTGTCGCAGTCGAAGCCTTCTTCGGGGCTGCCTTTGGTGGTGTAAGCGAAAGCAACGCCGTTGCCGATGGTGATAGCTCCGCCAGTGCCTGCGTTCGAGTCGACGGCATCGTTGCCGTTGCTGAAGCACACGGTCACACCGCCTTCGAAGGTGATAGTGCCTCTTGAACTAAGGCAGTCGTCATAGCAATGGAAATAGTGCTGGCCGCCATTGATGAGGATTTGTGTCTTTGACTCTAGACCTTCGGCACCGTTTGCTGTGGTTGTAATCGTTGTGGCGCCTCCGTTAATGGTCGCTACGCCACCTACTTTGATGGCTTTTGCAGAGGCTTTTACCGAGTTGCCGCCGCCAGGTCCGGGAGGCCAACCGCCGCCACCACCACCGCCTACCTGCGCGCCTGTCGTGGAGATAGTGAGGGTGGGACCTGTGCCATCAGTGTTGCCTTGTGTGTAGGTGCCGGAATAGGTGTTGCCTGTATGGGTGCCCACTTTGATACCCTTGCCGCCTTTGCCAGTGCTGTTGAGTGTAATGTTGCCGCTCAGTATTTCCATGTTGCCTTCTGCGCGGAGGCAAGAACTGGAGTAGGTGTCGGTAGGCGAAGAGGCAGGATAGGTAGCACCGTCGCCGTGGGTTTCGATGTTGATGATGTTGTTGCCGCTTATGGTCATATTACCTGCGCACGAGATACCTTTGCCACCGTGGTTGGAAGTTGGGAGTGTGATGGTGATGTTGCCACCGCTGATGATGACGTTGGCGTCGCTCTTGATGGCGGTGCAGTAGGCAGGATCGTTGTTGGTTACAACGGTGTCGCCGCTCGAGTTGATGACGATAGTGCCGCCGCTGATGGTTATATCGCCAACGGTCTTGATGCCTTTGGAGATGTTGCCCGAATGAGAGAGGTTGATGCTGCCGCTGCTCATGTGGAAGGTACCGTCGCTCTTGATGCAATTGCCGTCCACAGAGGAGGAAACGATGGTGACGTTGGCCCCGCTGACAGTGACGTCGGTATCGCTTGAGATGCCGTTGGAGCCTTCGCCTGCAATTTGCAAGTCAATGGTACCACCGCTCAAGATGACATCGGAATCGCCTTTGATGCCCTTGCAGTCGTTACCCGTGATATTGAGGTTGAGCGTTCCTCCAGTCATGGTGAAAGCCTGTGTCACCTTGATACTTCTTTGACTTTCCGCAGCCGTGTTGATGGTGAGAGAGCCATCGTTGATGGTGACGGTACCCGAGAAGTCGAGACCATCGGAGCCAGCAGAGACGATGTCGAGGGTACCCCCGTTCCATGTCAGGTTGTTGCTGCCGTGGATGCCGTCGCTGTCGGTGTCAAGTATGTTGATGGTGCCTGAGTTCATCGTCATGTTACCTTCCACCAACATGCCGTGCTTGTCGTTGCCCGTGATGCGCAGGGTGCCGTTGCCGTTTACCATAAGGTTGCCAGCCGCGTACAAAGTTCCGTCGATGCTGCTATTGGCGCCATCGGCAAGCGTAGTGGTGCCTTGCAGCGCGAGTGTCACATTCACTGCTGAAGCAATGTTGATGGCTGCCGTAGTGGTGCTGGTCAGCAACAATGCATTGAGTTTCAGATAGAATGAAGAGGTACTGTACATGGTCAGGGAGCCGTTAGAGGAAGAACCCGAAACCACATACGGCACATTGGCCATAGTGGAGTTTACCGTAACGTCGGCACCGCTGTTGGTCACTGTTACGCCATCGTTGGAGAAAGGATTGGTCACCGTGACGGAGCTGCCATTATAGACAATGTAAACCGTGTCGCCCGCTGGCGGTTCTTCTTTCAGCACAAAGGTAATACTGTCGAACTGGTTGAGTGAGAAGGCGTTGACGACGCCTCCCAAGTTGATGAGCATGTCGGCGGTGTCGTGGCCTTCAAAACGGATGGTCGAGATGTTGTTCACGCACTCGTCGTAAATCACCGCACCCGACTTGTGGAGATTCAAGTTGTATTCCTGGGCATAAAGACTTGTGCCACAGAACAATATAGCAAGAATAAGGGCAATCTTTTTCATAGCTTCATCATTTTGAAGGTGGATGAACTGATGTTGACGAGATACATGCCGCTCGGTAAATCTGAGATGTCAACGCTTTGACTGCCAGTAATTTGGAATGACTTTATCAGCCGTCCGTCAAGGGCGTAAATGTTGGCGGTGTGCTGGCCCGTGATGTTGCGGAAATGCAGCATATCGTGAACGGGGTTGGGGTAAAGCGAGACGTCCGCAGAGGTGTTTTCGATGGTCCCCACTAGTTCTTCGCAGGTGATTTTGCGGATGTCGGCAAGGGGATAGCTGACGGCATTCGTGCCATCGCTGCTCTCGGTGATGACCAGTTTCACGCCTTCCTCAAAGTACATGTAACTGGTGCTTTGCATGTCATAAGTGGCTTCCGTCCCGTCGTTTAGCGTAATGGTGACGTGGACATAGGTGGACTGTGCGGTCATGCCTCCCATCATTGCGAAGATGAAGAGCAGCATGAGCCAAAATCTTTTGAATAAGTATCTCATCGAGTGTAATTTTGGTATTAAAATCGCAAAAATACAACTTTTCTTGAGATACAGCCGGTTTTTGTCAGGTTTTTGCTGTTTTTGCAGGCGTCAGAAAGCATGTCATCCCAACGCTAAGGTTGTTGCAGGCCTCAACAGGTATGTCATCCCAACGCAGGAACGTGGGCAAAGGCATGGGATCTATACCTGATGAGGCCGTCCATTAGGCTTTTATTTGTTGAACCGACCTTCTATAGATTCCCTTCCCACGCACGTGCCTCAGCAGGAATGACATAGAAGGTCTGGCAAGGAATGACATAGGAGGCTAACTATTTTAAAGAACTGACATATAAGGCCTTGTAACGGATTCTTTGCAACTCAACATTTCCTTTGGCGTTCCTGTGAAAATGACTTTGCCACCCATGGCGCCGCCGCCAGGACCGAGCTCGATGAGGTAATCGCAAGACTTCAGCATTTCAAGGTTGTGCTCAATGAGGAAGATGGTGTTGCCCGCCTCGACCATGGTGTCAAAGAGGTCAAGGATGCGTTTGATGTCGTTGAGGTGGAGGCCGTCGGAGGGCTCGTCCATGATGAATATTTTGCCCGCGTCACGAAGGTAAGAAGCCAACTTGATGCGCTGTAACTCGCCGCCCGAGAGCGTCGAAAGCGACTGGTTCAGATGGAGATAGCCCAAACCGACCTTGCACAGCGGCTCTAACTTTTCGGCGATGATTGTGCCCGTGAACATTTCGGAGGCTTTGTTGGCGGTCAAATCCATGACTTCGGCGATGTTCATGCCTTGCACCTTATAAGAGAGTACTTCGGGTGAGTAGCGCAGTCCGCCACAAGCCTCGCAAACGGTCTCTATCGCATCCATGAAGGCCATATCACTGACAATCACGCCCTTGCCCTGACAGACAGGACAGCCGCCCTTGCCGTTGAAGGAGAACAAATCCGCTTTGGTCTTGTTGGCTTTGGCGAACAGCTTGCGGATGTCGTCGGCGACTTCGAGATAGGTAGCAGGGGTGGAGCGTAGGCTGATGCCGATGTTCTTTTGACTGATGTAAACGATGTCTGATTGTTTAATTGTTGAGTTGTTTAACTGTTTAATTGTTAATCTGTCGTCGCGAGAACAGTTCAACGATTCAACATTCAACGATTCAACAGCTTTGCAGAAACACTCCATCAGCGAACTCTTGCCCGAACCCGCCACGCCCGCAATGCCACACATCACGCCCAAGGGCAAATCAACGGTCAAGTCCTTGATATTGTGCAAGGTGGCGTTTTCCAAGTAGAAATACGACTTGGGTTGGCGTACATTTTCCTTGATGGCTGTCGATGCGCTGAGAGAAGTACCTGTAAGGGTTTGGCTGTGAAGCAGTTCGTCGTAACTGCCTTCAAAGACGATTTCGCCGCCTTTCATGCCTGCTCCGGGACCCATGTCGATGATGTGGTCGGCGATTTTGATCATGTCCTTATGGTGTTCCACGAGGATGACCGTGTTGCCGTGGTTTTTGAGTTTCTGTACTGACTTCTGCATCAGCAGGATGTCGTGGTTGTGAAGGCCCACGCTGGGCTCGTCTAAGATGTACATCACGTCCGACAGTGGCGAGTTGATGTATTTGGCAATCTTGCAGCGTTGCGCCTCGCCGCCCGAGAGTGTGCCGATGGCGCGGTCGAGGGTAAGATAGCCGAGGCCGATTTCCTCCAAAGCGGCCAAACGTTCGATGGTGGCGCGTTTGATGTCTTCGGACAAAGGATTGTCGATGGTTTCCATCCACTGGCGGCAGTCGGCGATGCTCATGGCGGTGACTTCAGCGATGTTCACACCTTTGATTTTGCAGGAGCGTATCTTCTCGTTGAGGCGTGTGCCGCCGCAGTCGGGACAGGTGCCCATCGTCAGCATGGGGTTGAGCACGGCGGCATGAAGCAGACCTTCCTCCGAGTTGATGATGCTGCGGTACATGCGCGGGATGAGACCTTCGTATTTGGCACTCTTCGGCCAGTTCGATGGCGGGTTTTTCAGCTTGATTTGCGGTGAGTTGAGGAACAAATCCAGTTCTTCGGGCGAGTAATCCTTAATTTTCTTGTCCAAATCGAAGAGGCCGCTGTGGGCATAACGAATCCAGCGCCAGCCGCCCTTGCCGAAGGCGATGTAATGGATGGTGTCCTCATCATTGAGCGACTTGTCGAAGTCGACCAGTTTGTGGATGTCCAATTCGCGGATTTCACCCAAACCTGCACAGCGCGGACAGCTGCCCGAAGGATGGTTGAACGAGAAAGCGTCGGAATAGCCCACAAAAGGCTGCCCTATACGCGAGAACAACAAGCGTAATAGGGCATAAATGTCAGTGTAAGTGCCAACCGTTGAACGAGAATTGGAAGTAGGTTTGCGTTGCTCGATAACGATAGCAATGGGCAGATTCTCAATATCGCCGACATGGGGCCGACCGTATTTGGGCAAATATTGCTGCGTAAACGAGGGAAAAGTATCATTCAACTCCCGCCTTGACTTGGCGGCGATGGTATCCAACACCAACGACGACTTGCCTGAACCCGAAACACCTGTCACCACAGTGATTTGTCGCTTCGGAATCTTGACGGTGACGTGCTTCAGGTTGTTTTCGGTAGCGTCTTTGATGAGGATGTAGTCGTTAGTCATGTTTGATGTTTTATGAGTTTAGATTCCTGTGTCAAGGAATTGGAACAATCCCATATATACAATGCCTTTGTTGTCGGTGTAGGAGGCAATGTCGTCGCCGACGATAACGATTTTTTTGAAACTATCATCGATTTTCAGGAATGAGCGAAGTTCTTGCTCTCGTTTTTCATCGCTGTCCGTCTTGAATGCGGATTGGATGTAATATTTGTCCATCCCGTTTTGTGCGATGAAATCAATTTCATATTGAATGTAAGTCATTTTGCCGTCACGCATCTCGCGGCTTTCCACCAACCCCACATCAACGCTAAATCCTCGCATTCTCAATTCGTTGTAAATGACGTTTTCCATAATGTGGGGAATCTCCTGTTGGCGGAAATTCAATTTTGCATTTCTTAATCCTACATCGACGGAATAGTATTTCTTGATGCTTTCAAAATACTTGTTTCCCTTGATATTGAAGCGTTTGGCACCTTCAAAAAGAAAAGCGTCTTCAAGATACTGGATATAGTTGCCAACGGTTTCAGGGTCAATTTTAGCTTTCTGAATGCTTTGTAAAACGTTGCTGATGCGGTTGGGATTGGTCAGTGAACCGATGGAGGAACACAATGCATCAGTCAAAGACGAAAGGGCTTCACGGTTCTTTACATGGTTGCGCTCCACCACGTCGTCAAGATAGGTTTTGTTCCATAGTCGTTGCAAATAGGCCGCTTTCTGTTCGGGAGTGCGGTGGTTGAGCAGTCCGGGCATACCGCCGTAGGTGTAGTATTCTTTCCATAGTTCGTTGATAGGCTCGGTTCTGTTGGAACGGAACTCCTTGAAAGATAGAGGATAAACTCTTACCTCGTCGCCACGGCCGCGAAAAATGGTGCGGATGTCGGACGATAGGAAATGCGAGTTGCTTCCAGTGATGTAAACATCCACGTTGTCTTTGGCATTCAGCCCATTGACGATTTTTTCAAAGCCTTCCACTTCTTGCACTTCGTCAAGGATGACATAATAATTGGTGTCGGGCGAGGAGATACGGCTGTACAAGAACTCCTTCAATGTGTTGCGTTCGGTGAGGTCGCCATAGGTTTCTTCGTCGTCCAAGTCGAAGGAGACGATGATGATGTTTTCTTCGGGTATGCCGTTGGTAAGCAAATGGTCCTTGAAGATACGCTTCAGCAGCCACGACTTCCCGCAACGCCTTGGTCCTGTGATGATTTTTACCTCACCGTTGTCCATCCGGTCGATGAGTTTTTGGAGATAGGTTTCGCGTTTGATGTAGGTATTTTCCATCTTTATTCGGAATTTGCTGCAAAATTACAATAAATTCCGATTTGAACACCTTTTCTGTTCGGAATTTACTGTAAAATTACAATGAATTCCGATTTTGGGTGCGTAAGGTATGAAATTGTGGTCTTGCATTTTGGCAGTTTTGAGGTTGCAAAGTTACAAAAGGCGGCGAAGTCTTTCATCTTTTGGCATATTTTTCCCACAATACATTGACCTTATCTGCAATCTCCTCCCGCAGCCATTCCGGCGACAGCACCTCAATCTCGGGCGTTTGCGATAGAATCTCCTGTTGGAAATCGAACTCGGGACAAAGATGCAACTCAAAAATGCTGAATCCTTCGCCCTTTTCGACTTCCTTTTGCGAGGGATGCAACGGCAAGGAGCGCAAATAATTCGACTGCTCGACACTAACTTTCAGCCTGACCGTTTCAAGTTTGGCGTTTTCGTGGGCGATGATGCCGTAGAAATCCTCGAAAAACGCCTTCGGGTTGAACTTCTTGGGCATCTTGAACTTCTTTTCCGTGACTTCAAGGCTGAGGATGCGGTCGAGAGCATAGATGCGTACTTGGTTGATGTGTGGACTTCGGCCCACTAAGTACCAGCGTTGCTTGAAAAGCTTCACACAGTAAGGCTCCAACTCGAAGGTGCTGCTCTCATCGCGCCAATAACTTTGGTAAGTGATGCGCAGCGTCGTGTCGGTTCTCATGGCAGTGAGGATGGGGGAGAGGTGGTCTTTCACAGAGGGCACTTCTTCCAACAGGATGCGGTCTTTGAGTTGTCGGTTCTCCATGAGCAGGTTGCTGGTGGAGATGGTGTTGAGCAGCCAGTTGCGCAGTCCGCCCTGCCGGATTTCCTCGGCGTTCTCGATGTAGTAGTGGTAGCCGCCCTTGCGCTCGCAGAGGATGATGAGGCCGAACATCTCTTGCGCCTCGTTGAGCCAAGTGTGGAAGGTCCGCTTGGGGATTTCCAGCCCCTCGCTGATGTCGTCGTCAAGCCAGCGTTGGTTGATTTCCTCAAACGAGATGTACTTCGCGTTGTAGATGGTCTCAACGAGCCAGACGTATTTGTTTAGGAGGTTTGGGGACATGATGATTCTGTTTTGATGGGGCAAAGATAGCGAAAAGATATGCTGAATGATTGCACAAGTTTGCTTTTTTCAAAACTTTCTTTGAATGGAACGCGCATATCGCGTCAATTCTTTTCGGAGTTCAGGTTGCAGCGAAGTGTAACGGATGCAGGCGGCAAGCCAATCAAGAACCACTTGTCGATAGGCTTTGCCTTTGTATTCAATGTGTGCAAGATCTTCCCCACATTGATCGTTGAGGGTTAAACTAAGCCGATTGCGTTTGTGCTCAACGAAAATGCTTCTTCCTTGTTTGTCCACAATCATCAAGTTGGGATTCACTTGGGCGGATTCACAATCGAATGGGAATGGCCTTTTCTGTCTTATCACTTCATTGACAAAGGCATACATGAAAATGCGTCCCATGCCATGTTCGTCCTCGTGGCGTAGAAGTCGGGCGATGGTGGCTGTGTCAAACGCTTTTCGGGATTTCCTTATCAATCTCAACTTTAATCTCATAGTAAAATTCACGGCAATAGATGAAGTCGGTGATGGCAAACTCGGTGTGGTCGAACAGATTGTGGAAAGCTTCTATCAAATGGAGGTCTTTGGTTAGTTCTTGGTCAAGACCTTCGTTCCAGTTGGGCGGCGGACAATTCAACCCAATGAAGTCGTCAAAGGTTTGGTTGGCATCTTGATTTAATCGGAAAGGGAAGGTTACCCCGCTATCGTACAGCAAATTCCAGCCTGAATCTTGCAAGGCACCCCAAAGGTCTTGTCGATTCTCACCTTGCAACGGATGTAAAGCTGGATAATCGCGTCCCAAAAAGCAGCATGCCTCTACGGAAACATCTTCGCCAAATCCTTTATTAGCTTCATAAACGGCATGAGCCTCGTCGAACATTTTGTGCAAGGCCTCGCGTAGCGCATCGTTGAAGGCGATGATGTCGGGCAGCAAATCTTCTTGATGTTGTAGCACAAAATGATTGATAATGTCTTTCCTGACTTGGAGCAAACTACGCTCGTCGGTGTAGTTGTAGTTTTTAGAAAAAGGGCCTTCAAAAACCATGATGATTTGACGTTCAAGTTCTTGTAAAGCATAATCCTGTAAAACTTCTTTGATACTCATAGTGTTATACATTGTAGGTTTTCAATCAGTGCTATCCTTTCCCTCGTCAAGAAGAAGATCTATTAGGCTTCTGTATTTGTCAATTGTCTTTTCCCACACCTCATGATTACAGTAATCAATTGTTTCTTCGATAGAGGCTTCTGTCAGGAAATGAGATTGGGAATGGGTCAGTTTGAATTTCTTGCGAAGCGCGGCCTCTCCTTCTTCTTTGCTGTTTGCGTTGCTGATTGTTTCTGTAATCATGCTGAAGTCAAAATTGGCTTTCCTGTATCCATCCATGTTTTCTATCAATTCATTGATGCTGGAAGGGGTTAATCTTGCGCATGTGATTTCAATGGTTCCATCTTCTGTGATGTTTACTATTGGTTTAGAGTAAATGTTCATAGTTAATTGTTTTTGAAAGGTTTAACACGAGGTTCTGTTTGAAATGTCATATTGCGGACACTTTTTGTTATATCATTGCAAAGAAAAAGAAAGCCTGTGCCGAATTGAAGCACAGGCTTGAATTATTTTGGAAAATGTATCTTAATATTTTAATCCACCAATTTTTTGCATCTTTCGATGACTTCTTCAAATAACTTAAATACTGCTTCGCAATCATATTTATCGAACCACTTCCATACGCAATCGTTCTCGTTCTTTTTTGGTTCAGGTAAGATGTCTTTTAGGGTCATAATTTTTGTTTCTGACACAGATCTTTCTTCTTTTGGCAAAGAATTATCAAATTGAACTTGACAATAGAGTTGTCCTTCCTCATTAATCAATACAGTCACCTTTCTTCCATTTATTCTTTCAATTGTTACATCAACGATTTCTCCTTTTTCCATTGGATGGAGGTCTTGGTATTTAGTTTTGACTTTTTGTTTCCATTCTTCGAAAATGTTTTGACGGGTGGACTCCTTTAACGATTGCATTTGGTTTAATAAATGGTTGATTTCATCCATTTTCTTTTTCAAGATTTCAAGTTGTTGTTCAGGCTTTTTCCCTTCTAGTTCGAGCTTTTTACTAATTAATTGTTGTAGTTCCATATTCATAGAGTTGTTTGTTGTTCGTAAGTCAAAATATCCATATAGATAATCAAGATATTGCAAAGCTGCGGTGTATAAATACACCTCTTTCTGCCTGCAATTCGGTATTATCGCTTCTTTTAGCCATTCAATTATGCTTTCACGAAAAGTGACAACATTATATCTGTTAAGAAAAACTTCTTTCAAACTCTTGGTTTCGTTGTTACAGCTATTACAATCACAATTCTCACAAACTTTACTAGGTTCTTTCCAACTGCATTCGTTTGTTTGATAATCCTCAGTAGGAGGCATAAATACCACATGAATTTGCTCGTCTTTGAAACCCTCATCACGCATTTTTTGTATATAGCGAGCAAGTTGGTTTTTCTGAAGAACCGCACCGTGGATTTTGTTTTCGAAAATGATGGCATATTTCCCTTGTTCTCGAACTAACAAATCAATTCTAAAGTTTTCAGAAGTGATTGTGGGCTGTAAGATTTCGATATTTTGGTCTTCTAGAAAGTAATCCACAAAACTCTTTAGTATAGTGAAATTGCCGCCTTCGTTGTATTGAAGCAATGCCGCAAGAATACGACTGTTTGCGTTTTCATTTGCATGAAGCTCATCTATCACATTGATGTGATAAGGGAGCTTCTTCGCCAAACTATCATATTTCGTGGAAAAATCATTCAACAATTGAAAGAAATTATCAACCTCAACGGATAAACCAAGTTCATATTGAGACATGATTTCTTCGCAAAACAGATAAGTATCAATGCTATTATTCATGTTTGTCAGTCTCCATTTCGCCAATCATCATCGTCAAAGAAACTATCGTACTCGTTAAACTGGTCAATAATATCATCAACGATTTCTTTCTCTGATTGGAAATAATCATCGTCAACATACAAGTCAATGTCTTGTTCTAATTGGTCTGAGATTCTATCAAACATGGCACATTTTTCCTCGCCATATTTTAATTCCTGATTGCTCATCTGCCGATATTTGGCTACGATTTCTTGGATTTCCTCTTTTGTCATACAATAAGTGGTTTTATGATTTGCAAAACTACACTTTTTCTTCCTCTTCACCAAAAAGAATTACTAGTCTAACGCCACATAATTAAAATCCGACTGATAGCAGTTGGCTTTCTTGTAGTCGAACTGATAGATTCGCATGTAGGTGTCCTTGATTTCCTGGGCACCGTTGCTGAATGGGTTGGAAACATGGATTTTTGTGGTCACGATGATAACCATCTCTGGCGTAAGAACTGTGCCGTTTACTCTTCTGACTTTCTTGGGCCATACTTTAAATACTCTACTCATAATGATTTGAATTAGGATTACGCTGCAAAGAAAAAGCAATCTTATGCCATATCACCGCACAAGTGCAAATAAAATTACATGTTTCAAATAAACCCGTTCAACTTTGTTGTGGTATTGAAAATTTATGTAATTCTGGCATTGAATTCCGAAATTGCATAAAAAACGAAGATGCAATATAAACCGCGAAATATGAGGAGACTTTAGTCTTCACCCTTTCAGCAGCACCTCGGCGGCTCTCAAAGCTTCCGCTGTCACCGTGTCGTTGCTCAACATCTTAGCGATTTCGCCGACGCGCTCATAAGAATCCAACAGGCGAATGTGCGATTGCGTGCGTTCGCCTTCGTTGTCCTTGTAGATGAAATAATGGAGCTCGGCTTGGCTGGCCACTTGGGGCAGGTGGGTGATGGCGATGAGTTGCAACGACTGGCCCATCTGTCGCATGATACTGCCGATTTTGGCCGCCACCTCGCCTGAAACGCCCGTGTCAATCTCGTCGAAGATGAGAGTGGGGATGTAGCTATAACTCGAAACGGCACTCTTGATGGAGAGCATGAGCCTCGACAGCTCGCCGCCCGATGCCACACGGCTGATGTCGTCGGGAGAAATGCCCTTGTTGGCTGAAAACAGGAAGCGTATGCCATCAGTGCCTTTGTTGGTGAAGTTGGCTTGACTTTCCACCACCACCTGGAACACGGCAAAAGGCATGGCCAGCTGCCTTACCAAAACAGTCACCTGCTCGCCAAAGGTCGTGGCAGCTTGACAACGCTTGTCGTGCAAGGTCTTGGCAAGGCTTGAAAGTCGTTTCTCGCTATCTTTCAACTCTTTTTCGGCTTTGGCAATGGCCTCGTCAATATTCTCAAAGGCATTCACCTTTTCTTTCAGGCTATCGCGCAGGCTCATCAACGCCTCAAAGTCGCTGACGCGGTGCTTCATCATCAGGCGGTTGAGCAGGTCGTAGCGTTCCTGCAAGGTCTGTAGTTCGCCTTCGTCAAATTGGGTCTCGTCTTCCTTGCGGCGCAGGTCGTAGGCAATG
>Ga0265298_10008012_pt1 | contig 12734 bp, 10 predicted proteins | sample AusTroGonzalo_MG_3_FD_193486 | JGI IMG/M metagenome (GOLD analysis project Ga0265298, IMG submission 193486) | Bovine rumen microbial communities from tropical cattle in Woodstock, Queensland, Australia - Gonzalo_01 | ecosystem: Host-associated > Mammals > Digestive system > Stomach > Rumen ... | reverse complement strand
CAGAACGTGTATATATGATACTCTTGTCAATAGGTCGAAGCTTTAAACATGTATCAATATCATCAGTAAGATATTTAGACGATTCATAGCCAAAGTCAATCAGAATAACAGAATCACATTCATCAACAGTTCGTTTTCCATAAGTAATCATTTCAGCATCTGACCACTTTGCTGTTTCATATATAAGCTCATATATATCTTTAACGATGACCTCACAACGGATTTGATTTAAAACCTCTTGATACTTTCCCTCAATATCAGGTAGATACTCTTCAAACAATACATCCAGTAACTGTATTACAAATCTAAAAATCAAGCGCGAAAACAGTGCCTTCTCTTCTTTACTCTGAAACGTGTAATCAAGAGGAATATTTCTTTTTACAAAAAAATCTACAGCATTATCCATAGCGGTAGTCTGATCAAAATTGCTTTGATTATCTCTATTTCCCTTATACTCAAATCGACAATTCTTGTAAGTTAACGCTATTTCAAATAAATTATAGTACCTTTCACGATCCACCGCTTGAAATGAGCAATCCTTAAGATCTTGACCTTCACCGCGATATATGATAGCAGTATTAGCATCATTTTTCTGATAAGAATTTTTGGTAGTAACAAAAACGCCCTTTACAAGACTTTTCAATTCTTTATGTCTATATTCATTATACTCGGATTTCATAATATCACCTATACTATTATATTATAATTTCAATTGAAAATTATCATAATAAGATTTCCAAAAGATATGCTATGCTTAAATATTTTTACGTTTAATTTTGGGAAATAAACCCATAAATTGACAACAAATTTATCTGCGGTAAAATAACAATGTAAAAGCAAATCGGGCCCGAAATGCTTTTTTTACATAGAAACTTGAGAATTGAATAAAGGAGTGATTAATAATGGCTAATCCACTTATATGCTATTCAGCTCCAGAAGTTGCTAAGGTTACAGGCTTAAGCCTTTCGTTGGTCAGAAAATTGACCAGGAATGGCAAGATTCCACACCTCAAAATTGGACGTCGAATCATCTATCCGGTAACCGCCATAAATGAATGGCTGCTGACGAACACAATCGGAAGCACTACCACAGAAAAGGGCGATGGTTCCGATGGCTAAAAAACGTGCGAACGGCGAGGGAAGTATATTTCGCATTGGCACTAGTAAATGGGGGGCTGCGATACATGCTCCTTTGCCTGATGGCAATAAGCATCGTATCTACCGGAAATTCCGTACAAGGAAAGAGGCTGATGCATGGTTGACAACTATGAAAGCAGATATTCAGTTGGGGAAACCCGTCCTCTGCTCCGACCAATCTTTCGGTGAGTACATCCAGCATTGGTACGAAAAATATGGCTCGGTTGCTATCCGCGACAGCACCCGTATGAACTACCTCGGCTATCTCCGCCATATCCAGCGTCACAAGGTCAAGGACGTCAAGCTGAAGGAGTTGACTGCAGATCACCTTCAAGATTTCATTTCTTATCTTCGAAATGCTGGACACTTGGACACTTCTGAGCAACGGCTCAGTCCAAAGACCGTTCGTAACATCATGCATATGGTACACAAAGCGCTTGACCACGCAGCCGGAAGGCAACTCATCTATCATAACGCCGCTGATTTCGTTGAACTTCCCCGTGTCATTACGCCCGATATCAGGGTACTGACAGAGGAGGAGATACGTAGATTCGTAGATGCTATGGAGGGTGACAGTCTTCAGATTGCTCTGGTAATGATGCTGTTCTGTGGCCTTAGACTGGGCGAATGTTGTGCGCTCACTCATAGCGATGTATTCTGTACTGACGGTATCTACTACCTCAACATATCAAAGTCTCTAAACCGCATATCCAACTTTGAGGCTAAGGCAGGAGAACCAAAGACTATACTTCGAGTTCAAGAGACCAAGACCTCAAAGGGTAAGAGACAAGTACCTCTACTTCCTGAAGTTGCTGAGAAGGTGCTTATACATATCCAGTTCCAGCAGGAACAGGCTGCTCAGTCCTACGGTATGTACGAGGATAATCCATGGCTTGTAGCTAATGAGCTCGGTCATTACCTCGACCCAGGAACTGTGAGAAAAAAACTCAAGGATGTTGCTGAATCTATCGGCATTACGGACTTTCATCCCCACTGCCTGCGTCATACTTATGCTTCACAGGCAGTAAAGGCTGGCGTTCCACTCCCATATCTCAGCGATATTCTCGGCCATGAAAGTACATCTTTTACGGCAAAAGTATACGTCTCTCTTGACTTAGAGGGGCTCGCAAAGGCTCAGGCAGAAATGTCGGAGTTGGTTCATAAAACGTTAAAAAATTAATATCAAGTCGGGGGCGAAATGCCCCCGCAGAAAGGAAAACTTATGGCTGCAATAGCATTGTTAATTACGGCAGTCCTTGCCGGTATTACATTAATAAGTATTACAGAAAAGGACGTTTCAACACAGCTCACTCGCGATATCAGTCGTCTCGGAATCCTCAAATTTGACGGTGAAACGGCATATCTCAACGTAAAGACGCACTGGCAGAAAATTTCGAGAGTGGATTTACTCAAAGTTATTCGTAATCTTATTGATCCAAACGACAGATATGAGGTCGGCAGCAAAGTTATCGCTGAGGTCGCCAAGCGCCTCGCAGAAGATATTTCCCTTCAGTTCAGCATTGAATCGGCGTATCGCGCACAGGAGTATCTTATCAATTTCAAAAACGGCGTCCTCAATATCCTCACCGGTGAATTCACCACAGATCGCAGTAAATGGATATTCGATTACGTTTTGAATGTTAACTACATCGAACACTGTACCGAAAAAGATTGTCCTAATTTCATGAAGTTCATCAAGACCTCAGCCGGTCTCGAAAACTTGCAGTGTATTATGATATCTTTAGGCTTTGGAATATCATCTTTAACTAACGTAAAGAAAGCAATATTCTTATTCGGCGAAACCGATGGTGGTAAATCGACCCTCTTGGTTTTCCTCAGCAATGCGGTAGCTCCCGAGTTAATCTCTTATGTCAACTTCCAGCAGTTGGGAAGTGGTTATTTCGTAATGCAGCTTCTTGGCAAAAAATTAAACATTTCATATGATAACAGTTCTAAAGCCATGGATAACGAGCAGATGTTCAAGTCAATCGTAGCCGGAGAGCGCATCAGTGCAAGAGCCCTTCGCGAAAATCCGGTACAGTTCGTTCCTACAGTTAAATGTTTCTTTGCGTCCAACAAGCCATATACATATAAGAACCCTGATTTGGCTTTGTACCGCCGTATGGTGTTCATCCCGTTCGAGTACAGCATACCTCCAGAAAAACAGGATAAAGATCTTCCGGCTAAGCTTGAAGCGGAACGCGATGTTGTATTCTCATTGGCAGCAAGAACACTGAAGGAGTTCGTGGAGTCTGGTTATGATTTCAAGATGTCACCGAAGGCAAAGGCATACCTGGAGAGCCGCATAGCAGCTCTGCATAGCGTTGACGGTTTCTTAGGTGACCGTGCAACAATCGATGAGAAGGGCTCCGTATCTGCTGTATCTCTTTACGAGGCATATAAGCTGTGGTGCAGCGACAATGCACTTGATGCTGTTGACAAGGCAGAATTCAAGGAGAGTGTACTCGCTTTCAATCCCCATATCGAGTATAAGAAGGTTGGTCCCCGCCAGAAGAGAGTTTGGGGATTCAAGGGTATCCGCCTCAAGACAGCAGACGAGCTCAACGCTGCTGACAACAGCAAGGAGGATTAAGTAAATGTATTATAAATATGCTGGCTATAAGCCAAGAGATGACTGGATTTTGGGTAAGGATGTAATGATTACGCGAGCAAGATTCCGCGCGGTACGGACAGTACCGCTACACCCCAAATACTATTATAAAGGAGAATTTAAAATGGCAAACTATAAAACTTTTCAGATGAAGATGTACAGAGATGAAGATGAGAAACTTACCCGACTTGCCGAAATCGCTAACACTGACAAGACAACACTTGTAAAGCATCGCACATTCTCGGACGAAGGCATTATAATACTCGATAAGTCGAACTATATATCCCGCTCGCTTATCGAAATCGGCGACCAGTTGAAAGGAGCGAGACGCGACGGCAAGCTCTCAGACGCGCTTATCAGCAAGACCTACGACAAGCTCTGTGAAGTGTCAAAGGCTTTCGTTGCTATCAGCAAAGAACTTACTGACTTCAAATCTCAATACGAAGGCGGTGGCGAGTAATGTCTGTTATGAAGGATGTGAATGTCAACGGCAAGACAATCACTGACTCCAGTAGTCTTTTGGTCTACCTGACCGATAAGCTGAAGACAGGCGGTGGCAGATATGTCACTGGTCTCGGCTTCATTACCGAAAACTACCTTGATGAATTCCAGGCTATAAAAATGGCTAACCAGAAAACGACAGGCAGGCAGTTCAGACAGATAACGATTGCTCCTTCTCCTGCTGGGAAAAAGTTATCCCCTGAGGACTACCTCAAGATGGGCACTAAAATCGCTGAGTTTTACTACGATCAGGGCTTCCAGGTAATCATAGTTTTTCACAATGATACCGATACTCCCCATCTGCACCTGATGATCAATAGTGTCAACTTCGGTACGGGCAAGATGTTCTCACAGAGCATAAGTGGACTTAATCGCTTTAAGTCCCATTGCAACACTTCATTAGTAAAGTACGGTCTTGATCCGATTGGCAAGCCTGCGGAAATGCTGATGGATACAGTTGTTCACGAGATGAGCGAAGGCTTTGACTGCCTTGAACTCTTCGACGAGATAATGGCTGATAAGGCTTCATCTCTGTCGGATCTGTACAAGGAGCCTGTAGCTGAGCAACAGCCGCTCTATATTCCTGAATATACAGTCGGGGACTGTATTGTATGTGAGCCGACTAAGACTCGTAATTACTTCAATCCTGACGCACCAAAGCCTTGGGCAAGAATTATATTTCATCCTGACGGATCTTGGGGAATACCGATGCGCCCGCTTGATGAGTTTGATATGAATCTCCTCAGATATATGAGCCCGGAAGAGCAGCAAAGAATTCTTTCGTTCTCATATCAGAGACCGTGTTATAGCAGCCGTCAGATAAGCGGCAAAGAGTTCGCAGCTAACCCGAATTACTTTCTCGATGCTCGCCTCGAACTCAATATTATTGTTGAGTCATTCGACGAACTTGAACAAGTAATATCAGCTCGCAACGCAGCAATGCGTATGGCAGAAGCTGAGAAAGCTTATAACACTAAGCTTGGCGTAGCTACGCTGGCGCAGTTCAACCAGCTCGGTATCAACGCTAACGTTACGACTGACGTTTCAACAAAGGTGAACATTACCTTCAAGGGCAAAGAGAAGACCGCTCCTGAAGATACTTCCGAGATTATCGATATTCCTTGCAAAGACAATAAATAATATGATTTAAAGCACCCTTCGTGGGTGCTTTTCTTTATCTTATGTTATAATTATCAATGATAAGCTTATTAAGTTACTGCTACTCTATATTTCAACAAGCACTTCCCACAGGCCGTTTCTCTTACCATTTTTACGCCGCAGGAAACCGTTATTCTGAAGCTCAACCGTTCTGGTCTTAACAGTTCGCTCTGATTTACCGATTGCCTCTGCAAGCTCTTTCTGTGTTATAGAAGGATTCTTTGAGATTTCCCTTAATATAGCAAGTTCTTCCAAAGTGCAATTTTTGCACTTTGAAACATTATCATTTGCACTTTGGGCTGACTCCGTATATTCGATATGCATATATCGGTTCTTCAGTTCATGAGAGGCTCCTGTCAGCAGATTTTCGATGAACATCTCTAAGAACTCAGTTGTTGCATGAACATCGTTCTGGAGATCGTTATAGTTCGCTCTGACAAGAGCATTACGGAAGTACCATGAATTATCGGCAAATACCTGGTTACTTACGTTGAATCCGAAGGTTTGCAGGTACTTTATCATGAATACAGCCGTGGTGCGGGTATTTCCTTCACAGAACGGATGTATCTGCCAGATACCTGATATGAATTTAGCAATATGCTTTATGGACTGAGCTACATCAAGTTCTGCATAGGAGAAGGCTTTCTCCTGACCGAAGTCGTAGTCGAGGGTATCACGGATGCTGTCGAACGCGGCATAGAACACCGTCTTACCGTTAAGCACCCATTCCTTCTTAGTGATGTTATATGTTCTGTACTGACCAGCTGTCTTGAACACGCCTGTGAAAAGTCGGCGGTGTATGGTTTGAAGCTCTACCGGTGAGAACTGAAAAGTCTTCTCAGCAAGAAGTTCGGCTATGTGAGCTGCTACAATGTCCGCCTCCATCGTATCCTGTTCAACAGTCATACGAACATCTCGCTGTTCATAGTAACTGTAGATCCGCTTTTGTGCGGTGGATATGTCGATCTTTCCCTCAATATGTTCCTTGGCTGTTTCCAGCAGGTATTCCGAGGTCTGGAGGCCGTCAACATCCTGCAAGCCTATTGCAGTCTGCCACGCAGCACTTTTCTCTGAACGGTCAGGCTCGCCCTGACGTATGTATTCATCTAAGTCATATTGCCAGTCGTGTTCCTGTTCCATACCGATCCTCCTATACAACTGAATTCACTATTAGTATTATACCACAATTCCTATATATAATCAAGAAAACAGAACTATTCAATTTATCTGGTATTCTTTTCGATGTTGATAGCAACATTTGTGATCTATAGAAACTTTGTTAACCTTGGTTAACAAAAACCGCAATATCGTTCAAAAACTCTAAAAAACACTCAGTGATTCTCAGCGATATATAGAGCAGAACTAAACCGCGTTGATGTACGGTTGATGTATTTTACTCATTTTGGCATAAAAAATAGGCACTCTCGATTACTCGAAAGCGCCTATATTACGTTGTGTATCATTGACGGAAATGATGACATACGATAAGTCGCTATTTTTCGGACTTTTCCGGAACGCCACCATTCTAAATCAACTGATTGGTTGTTTATTTCTAGATCAAATCAAATAAAATAATCATCTCATGCTCGATAATCTAAAAGAGATTATCGGACATTTTTTATTATGGCTTCATGCTTTATCCTGAATCATCTGCTCCGCAATGCACACGGCGCTTTCGATCATCTTCGGACAGACTGACGCAAACAGTCCCTCCTCGCGTGCTTTCTGCCGTTCCTCTTCGCTTGCGAGATTGCGTTTCAGCAAATCGAGGCAGAGATAGGAGCCGTTCTGCTTTGCAAATTCATCAAGAAAGTGTCTTGCATATGAGCTTTTTAGTCTGAGCAGCTGAGATTATCTTACCGGCAATGCTTTTCCAGATAATAAAACCGCAGCCGTCTTTACCACCACAGCAAGAATAAGCCTTTGCTGTAGTCAAGACCTCTTTGCCACACTTATGGCGCATACAGTAAGCGCACATATCAGAACTATATATATTACAGCAATATTATTTCTCATATATATCACCCTATCGAGCAATCCGTTTAACATAAATTAGTAGATCAATAGTCAAAATAGCGTCTATATACTATATTATACAATAAATAAGAGGATTTGTAAATAAAAATGTGCAACAGTTCATGTATTGGCCCCAAGAAATGTCAATTGCTTTAACTAACAGTGCTTTATATCACGGTCTTGTAGAAGCTTATCCTGAACTCAGCACCGCCGGATCTGCGGTTTGCTGCCATCAGACTGCCGTCCTGAGCGGAGATGACCTTCTTTGCAAAGGCAAGTCCTATGCCGAAGCCGTTCTTCGTATATTCCGAGGAGCGGCGGAATCGCTCGAAAATATGGGGCAGCTCCTTTTCCGGTATGCCCTCCCCCGTGTCAGTTATAGTAATGTAAGAGGAGATATTGCTGCCCGAGGCTTTTACAGTGACCGTACCGCCCTCCGGAGTATGCTCTATGGCGTTTTTCAGGAGATTTACCACCGCCTCAGAGGTATATCTCAGGTCGCCGATGAAAACAGGCTCGCCGTCGATGACTGTTTTTATCCCCACGCCTTTGAGCTCCGCGGTCACGGACACTGTATCGACCGACTGCTTTATGAGCTCCCGGCACGATACCGGAACGCCTGCGAACTGTACCGCTCCTGCCTCTATCCTTGACAGGCTCAGCATAGTCTCGATGAGCCACTTCATGCGCGCGAGGAGCTCGTACAGGTCCCGGATATACTCGCTCCGGCTCTCCTCCGTCAGCTCAGGCGAGCGCATAAGTCCCAGAATCATCATAACGGACGTCAGAGGCGTCCGCAGCTGGTGTGAAATATCCTCAAGAGCCTCCTTGGCGAACTGCTTTTCGTTTGACAGAGCCGCATTCTGCTCCCGGAGCCTTATGGTCATTTTATGTATCTCAGCGGAAAGAATGCTGAGCTCCCCCTCCCTGTACTCATCGAAGCGTATACTGTCGCTGCCCCGCAGGGTGCGGTCGATGTCGTCGCAGAGCTCCATTATCCGCTTCTGTCTGCCGGAGAGCTGCACCTCGTAGAAAACAAGGAACACCGCCGAGGTCACAGCCACCGCCGCCCCACAGGGCATACTGAAATAACCGCAGACTGCCGCTCCCACTGCGGTCAGGACAATGTGGAGGAGACGGTGTTTTGTACTGCTCATTCGTCCACCGCCTTATATCCCAGACCTCTGACGGTGATTATTATGCGCGGCTCCTGGGGATCGTCCTCTATCCTTTCACGCAGCCGCTTTATATACACGCTCAGGGTGTTGTCGGAGACAAATTCCTTGGTCAGCGACCACAGCTCCTCAGCTATCCTGTCCCGTGAGAGCAGCTGGTTCTTATTGGTAAGGAATACCAGCAGCAGGCGGTATTCCAGTGCCGAAAGCGTCAGCACGCAGCCGTTTTTGCATACTATCCCCTTTATAGGATCTATGGTAACATTGCCGCATTGCAGCTGCGGTGATACCTTCTTATACCGCCGCATGACATTCTTCATCCGGGCAAGTAGCTCCCGGGTGCCGAAGGGCTTGCCGATATAGTCGTCCGCGCCTATCTCAAAGCCGGCAACTGTGCAGGCTTCATCAGCAGAAGCCGTAATGAATATCACCGGAGTATCGTCCGTATTCTTTATAGCCGCGCAGACTGAATAGCCGTTGCCGTCCTTGAGAGAAATATCCAGCAGGACGCAGTCGTAGCGGTTTTCCTCAAACAGCCGGAGCCCGTCCCTCTGACCGTTGGCATAGTCAGCAGTATAGCCCTCAGAGCTGAGGAAACGCATGAGTATGCCCGCGAGCTGTTCGTCGTCCTCGATAAGCAGTATTCTCGGCATAGTATCACCTCCTGATCTGAAAATATTATACCACTGAATGCCTGTAAATGCAAGCGGACGGCTTTTGACCGTCCGCACTTTTCAGAAAATTGCAGTTTTCTTGGTATCGAGCTTCATTTCCGTGCCCCTTATCTGGTCGGAAAGGCTCGCCTTGTTCTGTGACCTTATCATCAGCACCGAGGTGATACAGCCTGCCGCGAACGCCGCGACCGTTGAGAGTGCTATCCTTACAAACGGCGTTATATGGTCAAGCCGGATGCTGCTTTCGAGCATTTCCTTCGTTGTGTCGATATCATCGCCGTAGGTTTTCAGAATCAGCTCCGGCAGGAGGTGTTCCGTTCCAAGGATTATCGCGCCGCATATAGCAGTCGAGATCACAGCCGCAGTCACGGTGAACTGCATACACTCTATTACGGACATACGATAGAGCTGCCTGTCAGTCATTCCCACGCATTGCAGGGACGCAAACTCACTGCGGCGGTTGGCGATGCCGGTGGAGATTATGTTCATCAGGTTGATGAGTGCAGCCAGTCCGATGAGCACATTGAGTATCAGCACACCTGCCTTTATTGAGGACATAATGCTGTGTACCTCGCATTTTTCCTTATAGATGTTCTCGTCAATACTTATCATATCGGAATGGGAATCGAACCACTCCTCCGCTTTTTTGTTGTAGGCGTAATTGTAGTCACCACTATTATACGAAAAAGCAGCTGTCGTCGGCCATATGCTCTCGCCGTACCATTCATCCTTGATAGTCTGATAGGTCTCATAAGCCCCGTACAGGGCTGTACCGAGATAATTTTCTCCGGGAGCGAACGTGCCCGTCACACTGAGCGTATGGGTGAGCTTTTCGGTCTCACATTCGTTCCAAATCACTATAAGCTCCTCGCCCTTCAGCTCCTCCGGTATGTTCATTCGTTCGGAGACTAACTGTATAGTACCGTTTTCAGATGAATAGGACAGTATATCTCCATAAGCCGGATCCATCAGATATCCGCCGGTGCGGACAAGCTCGTCGTAGCTGACAGGCGGGGCATCACCGAAGATATCCGCATATTTCTCCCTGTTGACATATTCCACAAAGCAGCCGTTCTCCCCGTCAGTCGTCTGGAGATTATACATCTGATTTATGCAGATATCCTTGAACAGACTGCTGTTTTCAAGCTCCTGAACGACTTCTTCGGCTGAAATGCCCTTTATTCTGTTGCCGAGCATTCCTGAGAAGTCTTTTCTGTGCTCGAATGTATCATCAATGAGGTTTTCATTTAAAGTGTGCTCAATGGTGTCGGTAAGGGTGGTAAAGACCGCAAACATCGTCATTGAGACAGTCAGCGTCAGCACAGTGATGACAAAGCGCTTTTTCTGCCTTCTTGCGTTACGGGAGGCGATACTGCCGGATATGCCGAAAAGAAGTCCTGAAAGCGAGTGCCGCTTCACTTTTTTTACATTGTCCGCGCGGGCAGTTAAAGCCTCCATAGGCGTTTTCCTTATGACACGCATTCCCACTCCGTAGGCGGAAAGGAATACCCAGATAATGCCTACCACCGCCGAGATCAGCAGCATTTTCGGATCAACGGAGAAGGACAGGCTCACGTCATTTTTGGTCACGTCCATAAATACATCTGCCAGCCCTGATCTGAGCAGTGCTCTGTACATAAAATAGGCGAACAGTGTACCTGTGCCAAGCCCGCAGGGTATCGCTATCAGGCAAAGACGCATCCCCTCCAGCGTTATCATTTTCACTATCTGCTGGGGTGTGGCTCCAACGGATTGCAGCACGCCGTACTGGCGCTCCCTTTCCTTTGAGGATATCTCAAAGGCTGTATCCACTATAAGCCTCAGCGCAAATGCAAACATTACCGCAAATATGAAAAATACGCAGAATATTCTCAGCCGCCAGAGGTGTGAAGCATCGTCTATGCGGTCGATACGCATAAGGGTATCGTTCCACTTGTGACTTTCACGGAACTGCTCCCAATCGCCCATTTCCATGGTGATCTTTTGCAGCCAGTGTTCCCTGTCGCCCACGTCACTGCTGAACATTATGTAAGCTGTCCCTGTGCCGTTGTCATCCTGTTCCAGCGTGACGGACTTTATATGCTTCTCATTCCTAAGGTACTCCGCCTGCTCCTCATCTGCTCCGTACAGTGCAAGATGATAGGGTGAGGAGCTGTAAACAGCCTTGCGGAAGCAGTCCATGAAAACGCCGTACAGCACGAATATCATCGCCATGACAGCTATGGCTGCGGAAATGCTGATGACCGTAAATACTGACTGCCTTTTCTGTGCGCGTATGTACCTTGAAGCAAGCAGACCTTCATATCTCATTGCTGTCAGCCTCCCCCGCAGAGCCGTTTGCCTCATCGGAAATTATCCTGCCGTCACGGAGCACCATTATACGGTCGCACTGAGCGGCAATATTCTCATCGTGTGTTATTATGATGATTGTCTGCTTGAACTCGCGGTTAGACCTGCGGAACAGCTCCATGACCTCAGCACTGTTTTTGCTGTCGAGATTGCCCGTGGGTTCGTCCGCAAGTATCACCTGCGGCGAGGTGAAAAGCGCTCTGCCGATAGAGACTCTCTGCTGCTGACCTCCCGACATCTGGGACGGCAGATGATTCCTGCGCTCTTTCAGGCTCAGCATATCCAGTATTTTTTCCAGATGCTCCTCATCCGGCTTTCTGCCGTCCATAAGCAGGGGCAGAGTGATGTTTTCCTGCGCTGTCAGCACCGGTATCAGGTTGTAGAACTGATAGATGAGCCCCACCTGTCTCCTGCGGAATATGGCAAGCTCCCTGTTGTTCTGGCTGAAAACGTCCTGACCGTCCAGCCATATCTTTCCCGAGGTGGGGCGATCCACTGCGCCTATCATATGCAGAAGAGTCGATTTGCCCGAGCCGCTGGCTCCCACTATCGCCATCATCTGTCCTTTTGGTACGCTGAACGACACACCGTCAACTGCCTTAACTTCATTTTCACCTTTGCCGTAGACCTTGCAAAGATTCTCTACCTTCAACAGTTCCATATCCATACCTCCAGATCTTTGTATCTGGAATCATTATAACACATTATTCTGACTTTTTCATTATCTTAATCTTACAATATTGTCATTTTGCAGATCTCGGCTCCGGAGCTGCGGCAGCGCAAAAGACCGTTCCCACTACCCGGGAACGGTCTGCTTTTATAGATTCAATATCGGAAGCATACATATCGTCAAGGGAGTTCCTCTCACATTCAGGAAAGCTTCTTCATTTATCATCTTAGCTATGATATCAACTGACTATTCTCTTCATTTTAGCACTAGTTATTATTGTTAACTATATTATTCTCTTAAGTTTTGCAGCATCTAACGTGATTTTTCTTGACTTTAATCGCAAAATATTATATAATAATATCACAATATCACAATAAAAAGTGGTGAAAACGAACTATGGATGTGAATGAAGCAATAAATAATTTTTGTACACATACAGCTGAA
>Ga0265298_10008009_pt1 | contig 12741 bp, 8 predicted proteins | sample AusTroGonzalo_MG_3_FD_193486 | JGI IMG/M metagenome (GOLD analysis project Ga0265298, IMG submission 193486) | Bovine rumen microbial communities from tropical cattle in Woodstock, Queensland, Australia - Gonzalo_01 | ecosystem: Host-associated > Mammals > Digestive system > Stomach > Rumen ... | reverse complement strand
TTCGCTCACAGCTGACTTCTTTCGGAGAGTTTCTGGACTACGACGCTTCCGACCTGGTGGATGTTTCGGACATGTGCGACGCTTTTTCCGCGCTGCTTCCGCAGGAAAGCGCCGATCTGAAGCAGGCGGCGGCGCAGGCCGTTTGCTATAACTGCACAACCAGCGATATTGCCGCCTATGCCCACGGAATGTCGTTCTTCCTGCCTTATCAGACGGTTTCCTCCGAACGGCAGGAGATTCTTTCCCATTACAGCGGGTTGAGCGATTCCTATGCCGCGCTGGCAACGGCCATGACGAGCCAGGTGGCTTCCTCCGGCTATGTGATGACGGCTTCCTCCTATACGCCGGACAATTTCTACAGCTATGACAATAACTCCTGTTCCGGTTCCTTCTGCGATATCTGGAACGGGTATTACGGAGACACCTGCACCTTTGACGATGCGTATGGCTTATGCGGGGGCGATATCTGGGCCGGACTGAATACGGCCGGCGGATCGATCTGGGACGGCTATTCCTCCTGCTCCGGTATCTGGGACGGTTACTGCCCGGATGATTCATTCGATTCATATGATCCGTACGGTCAATACGACCCGTATGGCCAGTACGATCCGTACGGTTCATATGGACAGTACGGTCAGACTCAGCCGGAAACGACGCCGGCTGTCAGCGGCATCTGGGCCGGTATGGACGAACCCGCCGCGACAGAGGCGCCGGCGCAGCAACAGACCCAGGCCAGCGCGTCCACTGCGCTGAACAACATCTGGGCCGGCCTCCTGAACCAGAACAGCAGCTATTATCAGCCGGGCGAAGCAAACCAGAACGTCCAGCCCGGCGTCAGCGAAGCGGTGTCGATGGAAGATGTGGTGGAAACGGCGAACACCTACTTCTCAAACTCTTCCCTGACCACCCAGATGATCTATTCCCTTCAGCTGAACAAGGAGGATCTGGATCATCTTTCCATGGCCAGCGGCGTGCTGAGCCGGGAAGAAGGGGACGAGGTCATCCGGTTCGGGAACATGGGTGCAACGACTATCGACTGGTCAACAGGTATGATTCTCTCGATGTTCGACGGCTCCTGGCCGATGCTGGACGGGCAGATGGTCCGGGCTGAATACTTATATGCCGATGAAGAGGGCAATGTGCGGTTTGTAGTTCCGGCCAGGATCAACGGCCTTAAAATGTATGTGCTCGGCAATTACACAAAGGACGGAAAAACCGAGGTTCTCGGCGCGACGCAGGGATACGACGACCAGGGCTTTGCCATCCGCGGGGTGATTCCGCTGGAGGCAGGCATGACGGTGTATCCGCTGTTCACAGCGGTTGCCAAAGACGGAAGCGCACGGGAATATGAGGGCAGCGCCATCACCATTCCCGAGGAGGGACTGGAAATGACCTGGAACAAAATCCCGGCAGGGAAGTATCAGTATTGCTTTGGACTGACAGATCTTTCCGGACAGGTTCACTATACGGAAAGCGTACCGATGAGTTTTTAGGAAACTGCCTTTTCAGCTTCTCATTTCTTCGATGTGATAAACATAATCCAGGGACTTCAGGGCTTCGATGATTTCCGCGTGTGTCTTGTATTTTTTCAGCATCTCATTGCTGACGGTGATGGAAATCGAATAAACGGAAAGGCCGCTGCCGACATAGGCCGGGTTCTGCTCAATTTCAACGATCTTCAGGCCGAGGCGGCGGATCACCGTGACGAAATCCTGCAGGGAAATGCTGTTGGTCAGTTCCAGGTGCAGCTCAAAATGATTGGAGCGGTTGTTCAGCGCAACCTCCAGGGGCGGGAACCACAGCAGGATGCACAGAAGCGCCGCGAAGGCCGCGATGCCCACGGCATAGCAGCCCATGCCCAGCAGGATGCCGGTGATGACAGCCACCCAAAGGCCCACCGCGGTGGTCAGCCCCTTGATCTGGTTCCGGGAAGAATAGAACACCGAGTGGACGGCGATGATCGCCGCGCCGATCACAACCCCAGCGGAAAGCAGGAAATGGCCGTGACGGCCGGAAGCGATAAAGATGCAGCTGTCTGCGATGGCTGCCAGGGTTCCGATCAGGAAGGTCAGCATAAAGGTTCGCAGCCCGGCGGAATGCCGCTTGCTGGAACGTTCCCAGCCGATGAACGCCCCCATCAGCAGCGAGAGAAAGATGCGCAGCAGCACGGAACCGACGGTGATATCCGCCGCCCACTGCCCCAGCAGCCCGGCCAGGGGATCTGTCATAATGGTTTGCATGTTCATTGGCGTAATCTCCTTTGAAAAGATTGTCAGAAAAGACCTCTCCGGGAGTTTCTCCGCAGGGGGTGATGCTGCTCGCGGTAGTATTCCTCGGCGGCTTCGGTGAATACGCGTTCGTTTTCGCTTTCCGTGTGAACGGGAAGCTCGCTCTGGATTTTCTGAATCCGTTCGATCAGCAGCTCCACCTCGGACTTTTTCCGGCCTTCCTCGTCCTCCGCGGGAACCGGAGCAACGGCTTCCAGCTTATTGGAATAGGAGCCGGAAAGGTAGAGCGACAGCTTGGCGGAGGCGGGGCCGATCAGCTCATACAGCACGCTGGAGGAGAGAATGATGGTTTCCAGCGCGTGCCCCATTTCGCCGCCCAGCGCGCGGGCGCCCAGAGCCGCAAGGCCGATGGCCACTCCAGCCTGGGGAATCAGGGCAAGCCCCAGATAATTCCGAACTTTCGCAGACTTTCCCGCCATACGGCAGCCGCTCCAGGCGCCGATGTATTTTCCCAGAATGCGAACCAGGAAATAGACAACGCCGACGACCAGCAGCGGAACCGTGCCGATGGCGCCTGTGTTACCGACCAGGGAGCCCAGGTCGAAGGCCAGGCCGCTGCGGAAGAAGAAGAGCAGCAGAATCGGCGGGCTGAAGTAATTCAGCTGGCGGAACATGCGCTCGTCGTCTGTTGTGTTGATGTAAACCATGCCCATCGTCATGCAGCCCAGCAGGGGAGAAACATCCACCACCGCGCACAGCCCGCAATAGGAGAAAAGAACGGCGATGGCGATGATGAGCCGGTTGTCGGTGCTGCGCCGGGTGCCCACCAGCCATTTCAGCAGCAGGCCGAACCCGCCGCCGAGGGCCAACAGGAGGATTGTTTTTCCGAGAGGAAGCAGGACGTTTTCAATCCTGAAGCCGGAGCTGGAAAAGACGGCGGTGGCAATGGACACGGCAATGGAATAGAGCACCAGCCCCACCACGTCGTCCAGGGCGACGACCTGCAGCAGCGTTTCGACAAAATCCCCCTTGGCGCCTGTCTGCCGGATGGTCATGATGGTCGAGGCCGGGGCCGTGGCGGTGGCCAGGGCGCCGAGCACAATGGAAAAGGCAAGGTTCAGCCCCAGCACAAGCCAGCAGACCAGGAACACCAGCACCGCGGCGCAGCAGGACTCCATCACCGTGATGATCATCACTTTTCCGCCGTTTTTCTTCAGCGCGGAAAAGCGGAAAAACTCGCCGGTGCTGAAGGCGATGAAGGCCAGGGCGATATCCGGCAGGAAGGAGGTTCCCTCCACAATGGAGGCGGGCAGCAGATTCAGACAGAAGGGACCGGCCAAAATGCCGCCGACAATATAGGCAGTGACGTTCGGAAGACGCAGAACCTTGGTGATCCTGGTCATCAGGAAGCCGATGGCCAGCATCAGGGCAACGGAGATAATCGTGACCGCGACGGGCGAGGGATTGTCAATCCAGTTCATCCAGACCGGCAAGCAATCATCTCCTTTCCGGAAGTTATAAATGAAAAACAAAACATGCCGCCCGGGGGAGCATATGCTGTTCTTCCTAAAGGCTATTATACACCCGAAAACGCGGTTTGGCTATAAAAAATATAAAGGGATTTTGCGGGAAGACGAAGAATTATTGATGCAGCATGAAAAAATGAATCCGGAGGACGGAATATGACGGAACAGGCACTGAAAAAACTGCTGGAAAGCATGACGCTGGAGGAAAAAACAGGTCAGCTGGTGCAGTGCAACGCGGGGCAGTTTATTGCCAATCAGCTGGAGATCACGGGCCCGGACGGCGAAATGCTGCCGTCGGAGGAGCTGAACCGGGTGATGGGCAGCGTGCTCACCTTTGAGGACGCGAAGCAGGCCAAGGCCCTGCAGGACAAGCACCTGGCGGCGGATCCGCATAAAATTCCCCTGCTGCTGATGCTGGACGTGATTCACGGACTTCGCACCACCTATCCGATTCCGCTGGCGATGGGGTGTTCCTTTGACGACGATCTGGTTTACGAATGCGCCGATATGGCGAGGAGGGAATCGTCCGTCTGCGGCGTGCACGTGACGTTCAATCCCATGGTGGATACCGCCCGGGATCCCCGGTGGGGGCGGATCCTGGAGACAAACTCCGAGGAACCGCTGCTCAACGGCAGGATGGGGGCCGTCCTGGTGCGGGCCACCCAGGGGGACGACCTCGGAAAGCCGGAGAACGTTGCGTGCTGCGTCAAGCACTACGCTGCTTACGGCGCCGGGGAAGCCGGGCGCGATTACAACACGGTGGATGTTTCCGAGCGGATGCTGCGGGAAACCTATCTGCCGGCATACAAGGCCTGCCTGGACGCGGGAGCGCGGCTGATTATGCCTTCCTTCAACGCGCTGAACGGCGTTCCGTCCGTGGCAAACAAATATCTGATGAACGATATTCTCCGCGGGGAATGGGGCTTTGAAGGCGTGGTCATCAGCGACTACGACGCGGTCGGCGAACTGGTCAGCCACGGCGTGGCGGCGGATCTGAAGGACGCGGCAAGGCTGGCGATGGAAGCCGGATGCGACATTGACATGGTGAAAAACGCCTACTATCTGCATCTGGCCAACCTGGTGCGGGAAGGTACTGTTTCCGAAGAAGCCGTGGACGCAGCCGTAATGCGGGTGCTGCGACTGAAAAACGAGCTGGGCCTGTTTGAGAACCCCTATCACGGCGCGGACGAGCAGGCGGAGAAGGAAGTCTATCTTTGCGAAAAGCACCGGGAAATTGCCCGCCGGGCGGCGGAGGAAACCGCTGTGCTGCTGAAAAACGAAGGAATCCTGCCCTTCCGCAGGGAGGTGAAACACGTTGCTCTGATCGGCCCCTTTGCGGAGGAAACACGGCTGAACGGCTTCTGGAGCCGTCCGGGCGCGGAACGCTACACCGTCACGATCCCGGAGGGAATCCGGAATCTGCTGCCGGAAGCGGAGCTGATCATCGAACGGGGCTGCGGCGCGGAGTTCGAGGACACGGACCGTAGCGGCATTGACCGGGCGGTACAGGCGGCCGCCGGCGCCGACGCCGTTATTCTTGCATTGGGAGAACCGGAAAATGACAGCGGCGAGGGAAGAAGCCGCGCGGAGCTGGATCTTCCCGGACCTCAGGCGGAACTGGCACGGCGCGTGATTGAAGCGAACGGAAACACGGCGATCATCCTGTTCAACGGGCGCCCGCTGGTGCTGACGGAGCTGGTTTCTTTTGCTCCGGCCGTGCTGGAAATGTGGTATCCGGGAACGGAGGCGGGGAACGCGGTGGCCCGGCTGCTGTGGGGCGAGGCGAATCCCTGCGGAAAGCTTTCGGCGGGACTGCCGCGAAGCGTCGGGCAGTGTCCGAATCCCTACAACCGGATGAATACCGGGCGGCCGAAGCCGGAACCGGACAGCCGGGCGTTTCCCTTCACCAGCTGCTATCTGGACACGCCGAACCTGCCGCTGTACTCCTTCGGTTTCGGACTCAGTTATACAACCTTTGCATATGAAAAGCTTTCTCTGGACCGGACGCAGATGACAAAGGACGGCGAAATCCGGGTGACGGTCACGGTCCGGAACACGGGCGCCGCCGCGGGAAAGGAAACCGTGCAGCTGTATCTGCGGGATCCCGTGGCCTCTGTTGTGCGGCCGGTGCAGCAGCTGATTGATTACCGGAAAGTGTTCCTGAAGCCCGGTGAACGCGCAGAGGTGGTGTTCACCGTTTCGGAAAAGCAGCTGCGCTTCTTTGACATGAACGGCAGGGAAATGTCCGAACCCGGGGAATTCAGGATTTCCACCGGATACGCGGATCACCTGCTGCTGACGGAACGTTTTGAACTGACGAAATAGCCGGGGGAATAAAACGGCCGTATGATTCGTCTGATCAATGACGGACGCTTTTTGTCCGGATCATATGACCGGGAGGGAAATTCCAGTGAAAAGACTGATATTTCTGATCATGACGGCGGCCATCCTGGCACTGTGCGCGGGGGCCGGGGCGGACCCCGCAAGAACGGACGGGACCGTGACGGCATGGATCGGAGAAGAAAACGAACTGTTTCTGAAATGCACCGACGGCATTACAAGAAAGCTGTCCACGCCGATGAAAGACATCCTGAGCCTGACGGACACGGACGTGATCGGCCTGACCCAGACGGGCCAGATTGTTTCCGTGAAAAAGGAGGGGACCGGTTATTCCATCCTGTCTGCCGCCGCGACGGAAACGGAAATTGCCGAAAAGACAGACAGAACCGTGCAGCTGCAGGACGGAAAGCTGACCGTTGGGGAGACGGTTTTCTCCGAACGGGCGGCGGTCGCCGCCACGGACGGAAAGATTCTTTACTGGATCAATCAAAGCGACAGCGGCTTTGTACTGATGCAGAAGGAAATGCCGGGCGCGGCAACGAAGACGGCGGGCACCCTGATTGCGAGCCTCACGGGGAAAAGCGTTCCGGAGCCGATCTCGATGACCGTGACGGCGGAGGCGCTGACGATCACCGCCGTGGACCGGAGTATCCTTTCCATCAGCCTGAAGGACGGCGAATCCGTTCCGTTTCCCGCTTCCGGACAGGCAACGGCCGCAGCCTGCATGGCGGACGGACGTCTTTACAGATACAGAACGACAGAACTGGTTCCATGGGTGCTGGAGACGATTGAAAACGACGCAATGCTGCTTGTGACGGTAACCCCGGCGCCGACGGCTGTTCCGGCACCGACGCCGACCCCCACGGCGACGCCGCGAACCACACTGGTACCGACCACCGCTCCTTCCGGCGGAGGTTCTTCCTCGCGGCAGGACGACGGCAATATCTATAAAGGGGCGAAAGGGCAGACGGTCAGAAAAATCCAGCGGCGTCTGCAGGAACTCGGCTATCCCGTCGGTTATGTGGACGGGAGCTACGGCGACCAGACGCAGACGGCGGTGAGCCTCTTCTATGAAGCAATCCGCCAGCGGGAACGGAATTACATTACACCGAGCATGTACCGCAGGCTGTTTGCAAACGACGCACCCTATTATGACCCCTATGCACCGCTGCAACGGGGAGACTCGGGGCTGCGGGTCCGTATGGTGCAGATGATGCTGCGGCGGGTCGGCTACGATCCGATTCAGATTGACGGCGCGTACGGCCAGTGGACGGTCAATGCCATGGCCGCCTATCAGCAGGCTATCGGGTATATCCCGGCTCAGGGAGAAATCCCCGGCGAGTATGCTTCGCGCGGTGTGCTGGAGAAGCTGCTGGGCCCCGATCCCGTGCCGGTGACGAATACGGACCTGTGATTACGGTAACCTTAAAACCCGGAAGCACGGAAGCTTCCGGGTTTTGAAAACCGCGATGGTTCTGTTCAGAAAGTAATGCCCCATTTCATGAAGTACCGCAGCACGGTCGGAAGCCGGTGCTGCCGGTTTTCGAGAAAAAGTCCTGAACCTTCAGGCGGACGGAGAATGACCTGCATATCCGGATGGTAAACAACGCTGCCCATCCTGCTTTCCAGAATCCGGCGGCAAAGATCGGCGTCTGCCTGGGAACGGGCAAAGTGCGGGTCGAACCCGTTCAGGCTGCGGAAGATTTCCGTTCGGATCATCATGAAGGAGACGGGAGCCGTATCCACCGGGGTCGGCATTTCTATATCGTGATTGGCCAGCATGTATTCACGCTTCCAGCGGAGGAAGAAACCGCCAAGGCTGCCGAAGGCACAGCCCAGCAGGCTGCGGACGGAGAGCTGTTTCCTCGGGAAGAACAGTTCTTCGCCTTCCTCGCTGAAAAAGCGGGGAGACAGAACGGCGATATTCGGATGAGCTTCCATATAGGAAACCATGGCGCGCAGAAGGGAAGGATGAAAAGAAACGCCGGGATCCATCAGAAGATGGTATTTGCTTTGGAGCCGGGGCAATACGGCATTATGTCCTTCCGTGAGCCCGATGTTTTTTTTCTGCGGCAGCACCACAATACCGGGGAAAGCCCATTTCAGCCGCTCTGCTGTCATCTCGTCCGGCGAATTATCGCAGAGGAAGGCAGAAACTTCCAGATCCGCATTCTGAATGCAACGAAGGGCGACGTCTATTTCGTCGCCGCAGCGATACATCACCATACATGCGGAAAGGATCGGGGCCATAGGCGGGTGCCTCCTCTGTCGGAGCGTTTCAATCAGCATATTATTTTACAGATTTCGTCGGGCTTTGTAAAGAAAACCGGCGAAAAACCGGAAACCCGGCGCAGAGAATGTGACATTTCGTAACACCCGTTGAACAGTCAACCGATATTTAGTATAATATATTGTTGTGCGATTGAAGAGGAGAGAAGCAGCAAATTCATTCTGTAAAGCGCCGTGAGATTCTCTTTGATTCTTAGAAGGGAGGAAATTGCATGGTTTCCCTGTTGCTTTCCCTGGCTGTTCTTGTTATCGGCTATCTGGTTTACGGACGGCTGACGGAAAAAGTCTTCGGGCCGGACGACCGTCAAACCCCGGCCGTTGCCATCAACGACGGGGTGGACTGCGTGCCCATGAAGCCCTGGAAGGCTTTCCTGGTGCAGCTGCTGAACATTGCGGGCACCGGTCCGATTTTCGGGCCGCTGATGGGCGCCGTTTTCGGACCGGTGGTCTTTCTGTGGATCGTTCTCGGATCGATTCTCGGCGGTGCGGTGCACGACTATATGAGCGGTATGATTTCCAGCCGCCACGGAGGCAACTCGATTGCCGAACTGTCCGGAATCTACCTGGGTAATGCCGCGAGATGGGTCATGCGCATATTCTCGGTCGTTTTGCTGGTGCTGTGCGGTGTTGTGTTTGTCACAAGCCCGGCAGGACTGATCAGCGGTCTACTGGAGCAGCTGCATGCGCCGGCATGGATGGATACGACCTTCTGGGCAGTGGTGATTCTTGCTTATTACCTGCTGGCGACGCTGCTGCCGATTGACAAGGTGATCGGGAAACTATATCCGGTTTTCGGCGTGCTTCTTGTCGCGATGGCGGCGGCTGTGATGGGAGGAATCCTTTTCTCCGGCGGAAAGTACACGATTCCGGAAATTTCGCTTTCGAATCTGCATCCGGAGGGAACGCCTGTCTGGCCGTATATGTTTATCACCGTTGCCTGCGGCGCGGTATCCGGTTTCCATGCGACACAGTCCCCGATGATTGCCAAGTGTATCACCAGCGAGAAACAGGGACGGAAAATCTTCTATGGCGCCATGATCGGCGAATCCGTGATCGCTCTGATTTGGGCAGCAGCCGGCGTCGCTTTTTACGGTGCGACGCAGGTGCTGAATGATGCGCTGAAAAGCGGGCCTTCCGATGTGGTCTATCAGATTTCAACGGGAGTGCTCGGAGCAGCAGGCAGTATTCTGGCTATTGCGGGTGTGATTGTCTGCCCGATCACTTCCGGCGATACGGCGTTCCGCAGCGCACGACTGATTCTTGCGGAAATATTCCATCTGGACCAAAAGAAGATCCGGTCCAGGCTGGTGATCACCATTCCGCTGCTGGTTGTCGGCGGATTGCTCACCTGGTACTCAACGACGAACAGCAACGGTTTCCAGACGATCTGGCGGTATTTCTCCTGGTCCAACCAGACACTGGCCATGATTTCCCTGTGGGTGGCAACGGCTTATCTGCTGAAGAAAGGGAAGACCAAATTCGGGTCGGTGGTTACCGCGCTGCCGGCAGTGTTCATGTCTGCCGTCAGCATGACCTATATTCTGATGGCCAAGGAAGGTTTCAGCCTGTCCTCTTCCATCGCGTATCCCGTCGGCGCGGGATTTGCCCTGGCACTGTGCTGCGTCTATCTGTGGACTTTCCTCAAAAAGAAAACGGTTTCCCGTAACGGGATTGAAGATCCTTCGTGACGGATTGAGGACGAGGGTGATATGACCGTGCAGATGCGATACGATGAAGACAGCGGGACAGCAGCCATTACGCTGATTGACAGCGGAGCTGCCTGGCGATGAATTCAGCGTGTACGCGGTCGGCATTGTGGATCGGAAGATACCATAACCATTCAGTAAAATGCTGCATGCGGCAGGAAAAGAAGGGAGGATACGTATCATGAAAAAATGGATTTCCCTGTTGCTGGCCCTGATACTTTCGCTTTCCCTCATGGCGGGGGGTGCAACTGCGGAAAACGCGGAGGAGTCTGCCGAAGCGGCCGAAGCGCCCGTGGAGGATCTTGTGGTGCTGCAGCACAGTGCCGTTGTGCAGGGCCAAACGCTGCACTACACCACTACCACCGGCATTCTGCCCGTGAAAACCGAAGGCGGAACCTGCGAAATATTCTTCATGGCCTATACGCTCGATGGCGTGGACGATCTTTCTGCCCGGCCGGTCACCTTCGCCTACAACGGCGGCCCGGGCTCCAGTTCCGAATTTGTCCATATGGGCTTTCTTGCGCCCCGGCGCATCGCCTTTGACGAAAACGGAAACGTGCAGGATTTTCCGGCACAGATCACGGACAACGAGTATTCCATCCTGGATCTGACGGACCTGGTTTTCATCGACCCGGTGGGAACGGGGTATTCCCGGCCCGCAGAAGGCGCGGATCAGACGGAATTCGTCGGCTATCAGAATGACCTGCGTTCCGTCGGGGATTTCATCCGCCTCTATACCAACCGCTACGGCCGCTGGGGTTCTCCCAAATACCTGGCCGGAGAATCCTATGGGACCACCCGCTCGGTGGGGTTGGCGGAATATCTCGCGGATACCTATGATCTCAATCTGAACGGCCTCATGCTCATCTCCTGTATCCACGATCTCACTGTCTTGCTGGAGGAGCAACCGGCGGATCTGGCCTATGTCCTTTATCTGCCCACGTACACCGCCGATGCCTGGTATCATCACAAGCTCAGTCCCGAATACCAGGCGATGGATCTGGAAGCCCTGACGGAAGAGGCCCGCGCCTTTGCCGGCGGTGAATACCTGAGTGCACTGTTCCGGGGCCGGAATCTCGGTGAGACCGAAAAAGAGCAGATTGCCGAACGAATGGCCGCCCTGACCGGCCTCGATGCCGCCCGGATCCTTGGCTCCAATCTGCGGGTGACCTACCGGGATTTCTGTAAATGGCTCCTCGAAGATGAACAGCTGGTCATCGGCCGCATTGACGGGCGTTACACCGGCCCGCTCACGAACGGGGACATGGGAAGCGGAACAGCGGATCCGTCTTCCGCCGCTAACGATGGCATTTACGCGGCTGCAGTCAACCGCTATATCAGTGAGGAACTCGGCTATCATACCGATCGGCCTTATTATACCTCGAGCCTGGAGGTCAATACATTATGGTCCTTCCCGGATGGCTTTGGAAGGGGCTTTGTTCAGTATGATACGGTGTATAACATCATGAGCAAAAACCGCTTCCTGAAGGTCTGGGCCCTCGGGGGCTACTACGATCTGGCCACGCCTTTCTTCTCCGCGGAATGGTTCTTCGATCATGTGTTTATCAATGAGGAAACCGCGAAGAATTTCCAGTTTACCCATTATCCCTGCGGCCATATGATTTATATGCAGGAGGATTGCCTTGCGCAGTTCCGCAGGGAAGCGGAAGCGTGGTATGCAAAATAACGAATGCTTGAACTGTGCATTCAGAAAAATTATAATGTTCCCGGAACCGAAAAATAAAGAAGGAGGCTCTTCCAATGAAAAAACTGCTTTGTCTGGTTCTTGGCCTGATCCTGCTGCTGTCTGTCAGCGGCTCTGCCCTTGCGGTCAACGAGGATGTGGAAGGCGAACTGGTCATCTTTACGTCCATGTATAAAGAAGTCCTGCCGATGATGGACGCGGCGCTCAAGGCGGAATTCCCGAACCTGACCCCCGGAAACGAGGGAAGTTTCTTCTTCCAGGGCGGCTCCAACGACCTGATCGCCAAGATCTACGGCGAAATGGGTGAGAAGCGGGACGGCGCCCTCAGCGCGGATATCATCATGGTGGCGGAACCTGCCTTTGCACTGGAACTGAAAGACTATGGCTATCTGCAGCCCTTCACTTTCGAGGATGCGGAGAATAAGCTGCGCTTCCCTTATGACAAGGACGGCTACTGGTATCCGGTGCGCGTGTGCAACATGGTTCTGGCGTACAATCCGGAAGCGGCGGATTATTTTGCCGCCAAGGGCGTCAATGTGGCGAAGAGCTTTAAGGATTTTGCCTACGATCCGACGCTCAAAGGCTATATCTCCATGGGTGATCCGATGAAGAGCGGCACCAGCTATGCGTCGATCATCTCCCTGATGGATAAATACGGAGAGGAATATCTGGACAAGCTGGCAGCAAACAAGGTGGAGCGCGCTTCCGGTTCCGGCGCCATTGCCAAGCTGCAGGGTGAGGGCGGCGAATACGGCACGGCTTCCCTGATGATTCTGGAAGAATCCATCCTCAACTATGTCCAGAAGGAAGCGGCAGAAGGACGCGATGTAACCAGCGTGAAAATCTGCTATCCCGAGGACGGTGTCATCCTGATCCCCTCGCCGGTGATGATTGTGGAGGAAAGCCTCTCGAAAAACTGCAATACAGAAGCCGCCGAAGCCGTAGCC
>Ga0265298_10008007_pt1 | contig 12747 bp, 10 predicted proteins | sample AusTroGonzalo_MG_3_FD_193486 | JGI IMG/M metagenome (GOLD analysis project Ga0265298, IMG submission 193486) | Bovine rumen microbial communities from tropical cattle in Woodstock, Queensland, Australia - Gonzalo_01 | ecosystem: Host-associated > Mammals > Digestive system > Stomach > Rumen ... | reverse complement strand
GTCCGAATTGCAGATTTCCGCCGATTCCACTTTCGAAGTCCGAATCAACGGTTCCGTCCTGCCGATCCAGCAGGTCGCGGATTTTCCCGACGACCGCACTTTTTCTTCGCTGGATGTGACCGGATACTTGCGTCCCGGAGCCAATGAGATCATCGTTTCCGTTCACTATATCGGGGAGGATTTCCTGACCTACCAAATCGGGGTTCCCTATCTTCAAGCAGTGATTTGTTCCGGGGACAAAATCCTTTCCGCCACCGGTCCGGGTTGGGAATACAGTTCCGAAACCCCTTACCGCTCCGGACTGAAATGCAAAATGACCAACCAGCTGGGGTTCGTGTTCGAATACGATGCCGCGAAAGTTCCGGGCGGCTGGCAGCCGGTCCAAATCGGTCATCCGAAGGGAACCCTGCGGCCGCGTTCCGTGCCGCAGCTGCTGGAACTGCCGCGTCCGCAGCCGGCTCTGGTCCAGTTCGGCGTGCTGAAACGGGAAGGGGAGAAATCCACTTTTGCGGAAACCTGTTCGGAAGATTATCTCAAGGGGGTGGCCTATGATCGGCTGTTTGCTTCGGCCCGGCGGGAAGAAGACACTTACCGGAGCAGTAAATTCCGTCTGGACGGCAAAACCCCGTTCGTCTTCAACCGGCTTTCGGATTTTCCCGGCGCGGACGGTTTTTACGTGATCTGCGACCAGGGATGCGAGACCGAAGGATACTTGACGTTCCGTCTGGATGCACCGGCCGGAACGGTTGTGGATATCGTCCATGGCGAACATCTGGAGGACGGCCGGGTCCGAGGTTTCGTGGGCGGACGCAATTTCACCGACCGGTATCATTGCCGGGCGGGACTGAACGAATTCACTTTCCGCCACCGCCGTCTCGGCGGCCGGTATCTGGAACTGCATATCACTGGATGCGGCGACGGGACCGTGACACTGTATGATCTCGGGCTGATCCCGCTGGAGATCCCGCTGCCGGAAGCGGCATCTTTCCATTGTGAAGACCGTGCCCTGGTGCATTTCAACCGGCTTTCAGAACGCACCTTGAAACTGTGCATGCATGAACATTACGAAGACTGTCCGTGGCGGGAACAGGGTCTCTATGCCTATGATTCCCGCAACCAGATTCTTTACGGGTATTATGTGTGGGGCAATTACGATTTTGCCGCGGCCTGTCTGAACCTGCTGGGAAAAAGCTGCGGCAGCCGTTATCTCACGCTGACCGCTCCGGGGAAACACGGTCTGACTATTCCCATTTTCACCTTGGTCTGGATCAGCGAGTTGTATGAACATCAGCTGTACAGCGGGTCGGGCGAACTCTTCTCCCGGTGGAGGGAAACGGTCGATCGGATTCTGGACCGGGCATTGGAAGAACATGTTCCCGGTCATGAGGGATTCTACCATCCCGGGACAGGGAAGGAAATCTGGAATTTCTGCGAATGGCAGGGAAATCTCCATCATGTGGACGGTCATCCGCAGGCGGTTTACAACGGGTATCTGGCGGAAGCCCTGAAGGCGGGCGCCGCCTTGCACCGACTGGCGGGCAATACGGAACGGGCGGATTATCTGACCGGGAAAGCCGATGCCCTCGGCATTGCTTTGGACAAGGCATTCTGGCGGGACGGCGGTTATACCGTGTTTCCCGATGAAGCTCCCGGTTCCCGGCTGTATGAACATATTCAGGCGCTGTTCCTGGCGACGGGACTGGTCCCCGAGGAAAAATATCCGGTCCTGCTGGAAACTCTCCGGCGGTCCGACGTGTTCGACATCACGTTCAGCGGCATGCCTTATCTGATCCGCGGACTGATGAAAACCGGCCCGGAAGGACGAAAGATGCTGTCCGGACGGCTGAATGAAATTTTCGACCCGATGATATTCTCGAATGCGACGTCGTTGAGCGAAACCGCAAACGGAGCGGATGATTTCGACAATGCCGGCAGTCTTTGCCATGCGTGGAGTGCGGTCTCGCCGTTCTGGTGCGGGAACGTGCTGCTCGGAGTTCGGCCTCTTACGCCCGGGTTCGCCCGGTATGAGGTCAAGCCTTACTGTGCGGATCTGACCCATGCGGAAGGGGAAGTGCCCACTCCGCACGGCATGATCCGGGTTGTCTGGCACCGTAATATCCGGAATGAAATCGAGCTGGAAATCGAACAGCCCGCCGGTTTGGAATGCGTAGTTTCCTCGTGGGATGAATTTCCGGTGGTCGGAAGCCAGATCCGGAATAGAACCTGATTTTTGACTGTATTTTTCCGGATTCCGGCTTGCCTTTTTGCATAGGAATGCTAGATTATCGTCATATGAATTCCATAATCAGAAAGGATGCGAGCCATGGTAATAGAGACATTTCCGATCCGGACAGTAGGCCCGGCTAAAATCAAAACGCCGCTGGACTTGAGAACTCCGTTTGTTTCCGATCAGGCTCAGGTTTTTTATGACCGGGAAGCCGACGGTGCGAAGAAGGAATTCCAGGAAACCGGCAAGATCCACGCTTTCGAAAAAGCCGGACCGCGGGAAAAAATCTTTTTCGATCCCAACTGGTGCAAAGCCGCCATCCTGACCGCCGGCGGTCTCTGCCCCGGGCTGAACAACGTGATCAAAGGCATTACTGAAACATTGAAGAAGATTTACGGCGTTCCGGTAGTTTACGGGATCCCCTATGGATATGCCGGACTCAATCCGGAACTCGGGCACCGGCCGATCATGCTGGATGAAAACACCGTGGACGGCATCCATGAACAGGGCGGCACCATTCTGGGGTCTTCCCGGGGCAGCCAGAGCACGGAAGCCATGCTGGAAACCCTGATGCGGATGGATATCAACCTGCTGTTCTGCATCGGCGGCGACGGCACCTTGCGGGCCGCCCACGAACTGGCGCAGGAAATCCTGAAACGCGAACTCAACATCAGCGTGATCGGCATTCCGAAAACCATCGACAACGATATCTGCATGATCGACAAAACATTCGGTTTCGAGACCGCGGTCCATGCCACCAACCCGATGATCACCGTGGCGCACAACGAAGCCAAAGGCGCACCCAACGGGATCGGACTCATTCATGTGATGGGACGGGACAGCGGATTCATCGCCGCTTATTCCTCCCTCGCCAACCCGCACGTCAATTACTGTCTGGTTCCGGAAGTGAAGTTTTCGCTGGAAGACGGACCGGACGCCTTTCTGCCCAAACTGCATGAACGGCTGAAACGCCGCCATCATGCGGTGATCATCGTGGCTGAAGGAGCGGGCCAGGATCTGATCCAGGGCGAACGTCAGAAAGACGCCTCCGGCAATCTTCTCAACAACAATATCGGCATGTTCCTGAAGGACCGGATCAAGGAATATTTCAAACGGAACAATTTCGAAGTCAATATCAAATATTTCGATCCGACTTATCTGATCCGCGGCATCGCGGCGGAAGCTTCCGACTCGGTGTTCTGTCTGCTGCTGGCCCAGAACGCGGTCCACGCCGCCATGGCGGGCAAGACCGACATGCTGGTCGGACACTGGAGCGACACCTTCACGCACGTGCCCATCGAAATGGCGATCAGGGAACGCAAGAAGATCGATCCCAACGGTTCGCTCTGGCGCTGCGTTCAGATGAATATCCGTTGATCAGTCCAACCTGAAAAAAATACCAACGAAAGGAAATCCGGAAAATGTCTCTGGAAAAAATCACCGCGCTGTCCGTGAAATACGGATCCGACGCCCGTTTCGTTCTCGCCGGCGGCGGGAACACCTCGTTCAAAGATGAAAAATTCCTCTATGTCAAGCCCAGCGGTGTCTCCCTGGCCGCGATCAAGCCCGAAAACTTCGTCAAGATGGACCGCGCCCAGATCCGCAGGATCTTCACCGAAGCACTGCCCGCCGACGATACCGCCCGCGAAGCTGCGGCCAAAGATTTGATGATGGCGGCGGTCTGCTCCGGCGGCCGTCCCTCGGTGGAAGCCCCCCTGCATGAACTGCTCCCGTTTGCCTACGTGGTGCATCTCCATCCGGCCATGGTGAACGGCATGACTGCGGCCGAGAAAGCGCAGGAAACCTGTGCGGAACTCTTCCCCGATGCCCTGTGGATCCCGTATGTCGATCCCGGCTATACGCTCTCGAAGAAAGTCAGCGATGAAATGGCCGGCTACAAGGCCGCCAAAGGCAAGGCCGCCGGCCTGATTTTCCTGCAGAACCACGGCGTGTTCGTCGGAGCCGACACTCCGGAAGAGATCGACGCCATCTATGCCAACGTCATGGGCACGCTCGAAAAAGCCTATGCGGCGGCCGGAGTCTCCACGGAACTGGCGAAGCAGGAACCCTGCATGGACGCGGTCAAGCAGTATGCGCCGAAACTCCGTACCCTGCTCGGCGACGAAAACGGCGATTCGATCAAGGCTAAATTCGTGGTCTGCGCCGGCAATTTCGAAGTCACCGGCGGACCGCTTTCTCCCGACCATATCGTTTACTCCAAATCCTTCCCGATGGTCTCCGACGACCCGAAAAAGGAAGACGTGGACGCCTATGTCGCCGCCAACGGATTCAAGCCGCTGGTGGTGAGCGTGCCGGGCCGGGCCGTGTTCTGCGCCGGGACCTCGCTGAAAGGCGCGAACACCGCCGCCGCGCTGGCCATGGATGCCGCGCTGGTCAAACAGCTGACCGCCGCTTTCGGCGGACCGCATTACATCTCCGAACGCGACCGCAGATTCATCGAGAACTGGGAAGTGGAATCCTACCGCCGTTCGATGGCGTCCAAGACCGCCGCGGCCGGCCGTCTCCAGGGCAAAGTGGCCGTGGTGACCGGCGCCGCCCAGGGTTTCGGTTACGGCATTGCCGAAGAACTCGCCCGCGAAGGCGCGGTGATCGTGGTCGCCGACCTGAACCTGGAAGGCGCGCAGAAAGCCGCCGACACCATCCGCACCGAATATCCGGTCTCCGAAGCGTTCGCCGTCGCGGTCAACGTTTCCAATGAAGAGTCCATCGCCGCCATGGTCGGCGAAGTGGCGAAACGCTGCGGCGGAGTCGATCTGTTCGTCTCCAACGCGGGCGTGGCCAAGGCCGGTTCGGTCAAGACCTTCACCCTCAAAGACTGGGAATTCGTCACCGATATCAATTACAACGGCTATTTCCTCTGCACCAAGCATGTGGCGAGCCTGATGGCGGCCCAGACCGCGGACGGCGGCGACTGGCTGGACATCGTCCAGGTCAACTCCAAGAGCGGTCTCGAAGGCAGCAACAAGAACGGCGCTTATGCCGGCAGCAAATTCGGCGGCATCGGCCTCACCCAGAGTTTCGCGCTCGAACTGGTCACCGACCGCATCAAAGTCAACAGCGTCTGCCCCGGCAACTACCTCGACGGCCCGCTGTGGAGCAATCCCGAACGCGGTCTTTTCGTGCAGTATCTGAACAGCGGCAAGGTCCCCGGCGCCAAGACCGTCGCGGACGTGAAACGCTATTACGAATCCAAGGTCCCGATGAACCGCGGCTGCTTCCCGAAGGACGTCGCCAAGGCCATCATCTACTGTGTGGAACAGAAATATGAAACCGGCCAGGCCATCCCCGTGACCGGCGGCCAGGTCATGCTCAACTGAGGAGTTTTTTATGGCAGACGAGATCAAACAGCATACGATTTCCGTCCTGGTGGAAAACAAGTTCGGCGCGCTGGCGCGGATCGCCGGTCTGTTCAGCGGACGCGGCTACAACATCGAGTCGCTGACGGTCAACCACACCCACGACCCCAATCTCTCCCGCATGACCATCGTGACCAAAGGGACCGATGAAGTGCTCGAGCAGATCGAAAAACAGCTGAACAAGCTGGTGGATGTGGTGAACGTGACCGACCTCAATTCATCCGATTACCTGGAACTGGAACTGGCGATCATCAAGGTGCGTACCAGCGCCCTCACCCGTGTTGCCATTGTGCAGCTGGTGGAACTCTTCCACGGCTACATCCCCAATGTCAACAAGGATGAACTCTGCATCGCCATTTCCGGCTCGCCGCAGAAGATCGAACATTTCCTGACGCTGATGAGCGATTTCAAGATCATTGAGATCGCCCGGACCGGCAGCACCGCGGTCACCCGCGACTCCGGAGTCACCCGCAGCAAAAAATAATCTTCCGCGTCCATGAGCCGTCTGAAACTGGAATTCAACGCGGGGACCCTCCTGCTCCGGGAAGGATCCGGAGCGGGGATTCTGCCCGGCGTTTTCGAAGCTCTGGCGGTTCAGGACGACCGGACCGGCGGTGCCTGGCGCGCCGCAGCCTATCAGTATGCCCCCATCCTGCGGCTGGCCAAACAGCACGGGATCGAGGTCGACGACCACGTTCGCGATTACGGTCCGCTGGACCTGAAACTCTTTTCCGCTTTCACCCCCATGGAACACCAGAAACAGGCCATGGAACGCTGGAAGGCGGCGCAGGCCCGCGGCACGGTCGTCATGCCCACCGGGTCGGGCAAAACCTATTTCGCGGTCCGCTGTATCGCCGCGGTCAACCGCCCTGCCCTCGTCGTCGCTCCCACCATCGACCTCATGGTGCAATGGGCCGAGGTGCTCAAAAAGTTTTTTCACCAGGAGATCGGCATGCTCGGCGGCGGATCGAAAGAGATCCTGCCGCTCACCGTCAGCACCTACGATTCCGCCGTACTCCAGATGGAATTCATCGGCAACAAGTTCGGTCTGATCGTGTTTGACGAGTGCCACCATCTGCCGGGACAGATCAACCGCATGGCGGCTTCGATGTGCATCGCACCCTACCGGCTCGGCCTGACCGCCACGCCCGAACGCGAGGATGACGGCGAGGAAGTCATGGAGCAGCTGATCGGCCCGATCGTGTTCCGCAAATACATCGACGAGCTGGAAGGCAAGGTGCTCGCCCCCTATATCACGCGGCGGATCCGGGTGGAGCTTTCCGAACAGGAGCAGGCCGAATATCAGCTGGCGCGCAAAACTTACACCAATTTCGTGCGCCGCCATCAGATCGATTTTTCCGATCCTGACGGCTGGGGCCGGTTCATCGCCATGTCCGCGCGTGTGCCCGGCGGACGCGAGGCCTTCAGTGCCTATCTGCGCCAGCGTCAGATCGCCCGCTGCGGACGCGCCAAACTCGAACTGGTCTGGAAACTCCTCCGCGAACACTGCACCGAACGGATCCTGGTCTTCACCGCCGATAACGACGCGGCCTATCAGATGGGCGAAGCATTCTGTCTGCCCGTGCTGACCCATAAAACCAAAGCCGCCGAACGCAAGGACATGCTCGAACGTTTCCGCAAAGGAGAATATCCGGTCCTGCTCACCAGCAAGGTGCTCAACGAGGGGGTGGACGTGCCCGAAGCCAGCATCGGCATCGTGGTCTCCGGCAGCGGCAGCATCCGCGAACACGTCCAGCGGCTCGGACGCATTCTCCGTGCCAAAGACGGCAAGCAGGCGGTCCTTTATGAACTGGTCAGCGAAGGCACCTCGGAAATGCGCGTCAGCGACCGCCGCCGCCAGAATCGCGCCTATGCCCAGCGCCGGATGCACTTTTATCACGGAGACAATGACTGATGCTCACTAAAGACCTCCTCCGTTTCAAGACTTCCGGCGGCTATGCCAAACCGTCCTTCATCAAACCCGACGATCCCAAGCTGCTTTCGCTGGCCGAACGGCTGATCGCTCTGTTCGAAAATTCCATCGGCTCGATCCGCGAGGAACTCGACGAACAGCTGGACCATCTGACTGCGGCATACAATGACGTGAAGCTGGCGCGCGGGCTGGTCAAGATCCTGCTTGACCGGGCCGAATTTTCCGGCTGCGGGGAGCTGGATTATCCTGCGGCGCGCCATGCGCTGTTTCTCCGCAGCGCGGCGCTGCTCGGTTCGGAACAGTGTCCCGCCGACCCCGCCGAATACCGCGCAAAACTGATGAAAAATGAACCCGTTCTGAAAAACGGAGTCTATCCCGACCTGCCCGAAAACGAACGCCTGATCGCCGTCAAAAAGACGTTTCCGAAGGAGCTGCTCGAACGCTACAACATGGCTTTGGCGCAGTCTCTGATGCTCTACAGCGACGGGCTGGATTGTCAGGTCTGCGCCGAGGACCAGGGCGCGCTGCGGCGGCTGCTCAAATACCTGAAATTCTTCCGTCTGCTGTTCCGCGCCGAACTGGCCCCGCCGAAAAAGAAAGGCGATCCGCCCATGATCCGGCTGCAGATCGACGGTCCGGCTTCGATCCTGGACAACAGCACCCGGTACGGGCTGCAGCTCGCCTCGTTTTTTCCCGCAGTCTGCACCATGCGCCTGTGGCAGGTCTCCTGCGGACTGAAACTCCGCACCCGCACGCTCCGGCTCCGGCTGGACGAATCCAGCCGACTGGTCTGCCATTACACCAATTTCGGCGCCTATATTCCGGAAGAATTCAGGATGTTTCAGGAGTATTTCAATCAGACGTCCGACCGCGGCTGGACCATGATCCCCCGGGAATCGTATCTGAAACTGGAAGGCAATCTGCTGACCTTTCCCGATTTCCGGTTCCGGTCCGATTCCGGCACGGAGATTGATGTCGAACTGTTCCATCAATGGCACAAGACGCCCCTGAAAGAGCGCTTGGACTATCTGGAACAGCATCCCGAAACGCCGCTGATCCTGGGAGTGGACCGGGTCTGTCTGAAAGCGGATGAAGAGCTCAAGGAACGTTTTCAGGCGCGTCCGGGCAATTTCCTCTTCAGCAGTTTTCCCGGCGTGGAGAACGTGATCAAGGCGCTCAACAAGAAAGAGCAAGCAGGCGGAGACGGCACCTTCAAGCTGACATAAGCCGTTTGTGGTTTCCTGCTGTCCAGAAAAAATGGCAGAAAAAAAACGTTTGACCCTTGACTTGAACTTGCATTTTATTCTTTTGCGGGGTAAATTAATGTCAGATTTCACAAAGGTATCCGGGCTGGGGGTCCGTATCCTCAGTTTGGAACTGTTATAAATTCTTGCAAAGGAAGGAGTTCGAAAATGAAAAAATTGATCCTGTTCATCGTTCTCTGCGGTCTTGGTGTGGGAAGTGCCTTTGCGGGGCCGTATCATGGCTATTATCGTCCTGGTTATTATCCTGGCTACTGTTATTATCCTGCGGCGTATCGTCCCTGCCCTGGACCCTATTACTACGGAGGATGGGGTTATGGCCGAGGACTTGGCGCTGCCGCCGCAATCACATCGATCGTCGCGGATGGGCTCAATATCGTCAGGACTCTGGTTGGAGCACCGTATGTCGTGCCTGCGGCAGTTGTTGCAGCTCCGCAGGTGGTTGTCCCCCAGCCAGTTGTAGTTCCTCAGCAGCAGGTGGTTGTCCCTCAGCCGGTTGTGGTTCCTCAGCAGCAGGTGGTTGTCCCTCAGCAGCAGGTTGTGGTCCCCCAGCCAGTTGTGGTTCCTCAGCAGCAAGTTGTGGTTCCTCAAACAGTGGTTGTTCCCCGGGTCACACCCGTTGTCGTTCCTGCCCGTTACTATTACCCGGGAACAACGGTAATTTACCGCTGATAATTTAGGACAGGAAGGCCTGGATACCGGCTTTCATTTTTCCTTGAACGAGGCGGGGAACATCTGCAGCTGATATTTCAATGCTTCGGCTATTCGCCAATGTCCCGCGGCATTCGGATGCAGACGGTCGGTATCCGCCAAATGGAAATAACGGGCGTATTCATCCATCATCGGGAAAAGTCCGCAAATGGCATTTAGGTCGATCACCGGCACCGACCAGATATTGCCCGCTTCCTTGATGCAGTCGATGTAAGTCTCCGTATAAAGGTCGAGTTCGTTCGGGAAGGATTCCTCGGGCTGGACATTCGTTTCCGAAAAACAGGCGAAACCGCGGTGGATCGGAGTCAGCAGGATGATCTGCTGCAGCGGAAAATGTTTCTTGAGGAAACTCATGCCGTCGTTGATGCAGCCTTTCAGCGTGGATTTGTCCATATTGAAATGGCGGCGGAGTTTCTTTCTCATCACGCCGTGATAATTGTTCTCTTCCTCGCGCAGGACAAACCATTCGCCCGGCGGGACGGAGCCGTTGTAATCGTTGGTGCCCATGAAAACAAAAATCGCATCGACGTCGGAACCATGTTCGGCAAGGAGTTTTTCCGCCTGACTGCGGACACTGCCCCAGCGCTGGCCGTTGATGCCGTAGACCAGCGGGATGAGCCCGCAGGATTCCGCCAGATATTCCCAGTAATTTTTCTCGGTCCCGACGTGGATCTTGTCGGTAATGGAATCGCCGAGGAAAGCAACTTTCCTGTTTTTCCAATGTTCGTTCATGGTCAGCCTCATTTGTAATGGATATGATGTCTGCGGGATCATTTTCCCCAAGCGGGATTGCCGAAAATGCCGTCCTGGAAAAAGACCGGCTTATAGCCGAGTTCCGCGGGTATGCGGCAGGCGGTTTCCAGACGTTCGAAATAATCCGGCAGATAATTCATGTAATGCGGATACGCATACTGTTCGTGTCCGACCGATTCGATCATCTCACAGCCGGTCGCGGCCGCCGCGGCGTCCTCCTGCCGGATCTTGGCCTCGATCTCGGCAGGCGTGTCGATGTTGAAACAGAAGAACGAGCGGGAAAGGAACAGATCATAGTCCGGATCGTAGAAACAGCGTTTGGCGAGCATGTGATGCGCCACGTCCTGTTCATAGAAAAATCCGATGTCGCAGGAACCGCCTTTCAGGTCCTCCACCTTGCCGTCGACATAGATGCGGTTGGACATGAAGCCGCTGGAAGTGAGGATCTTGACGCCGCGTTCGCGCAGGAGATGGAACCGTTCGGGCGGCAGCATGGCCCAGTGGACATTCGTGGGCGGGGTGCAGGCTTTTTCGCCGGCGATCCGGATCAGTTCATTCATCGTCATGTCATAGTCATGCGCGAGCCGTTCCTCGGTGCAATGCTGATAAGGCCGGTCGGGAAATTCCGCCAGCGCATGGAAGGCCAGATGCAGCCAGTCGGCGTTGTCCTCGAATTCGTCCCGGTAAGTCGACGGCACCTGGTCGATGGTGAATTTCGACTCGTCGTGGTCGTTCCGGAAAAAACATTTGAGGATGAATTTGCTGCCGTATTTTTCATGGACGGCCTTCAATCCTTTCAGGTAAAAATGATCGAAGAGCCGGGCGGGTTTCTGCCGGGCAAGATCGGTCATGAAGAAACAGTTGTCGTCGATCCGCACGGCATAGCGTTTGAACGAAGCCTTGTCCCACACCAGCACGATGCTCTGGGTGCGTTCGCCGAATTTGTCTTTGGCGGATGCGGTGACGGTATTGATCCGGGATTTGAGCGGCACTTCGGCGCGGAATTCGCGGTCGCAGCGGACTGCGGGCAAGCCGTTGACCGTGACGCGGCTCTGCGGATCGGCGATGCCGCGGACTTCGATCAGCAGGGCATCGGCGGTTTCCCTGCCGTGTTTATGATTCAGAATTTCGCCATTGCGGTGAGAAGTGATTTCCAGCATGATAAGTTCCTCCAGTTTTTGCAGATAATATAGCTACAGACAGAACCTTTTTCAAGGCGGGGAATCACAATTTCGGGACAGGATTCAATTCAAAGTGCCGCGGACGCGGGTCATGGGGCCGAGCGAGGCGGCCAGGGCTTTGAACTCGCTGTCGCTCCAGGTCGGAGTGTCGTTCAGCGATTCGTCGATCAGTTCGGCGTGATGGAACTGCTGCAGGGTCCATTGCGTGACGCCAAGCGCGGACAATTCGTCATACATGGTCCGCAGGTCGTCTTCGCTGAGCAGGGCGCGGTGGACAGTGGTGCGGATATCCAGTTCGATGCCGTTTTTCACGGCGAAGGAGATGGACTGCCGGACCCTGACTGGGATTTCAGGATCGGGGTTGCCGCAGATTTCGGCATATTTCCGGGCAGGAGCTTTGTAATCGATGCCGAGGGCATCCAGCAGATTTTGGGAGTAAAGCGACTCGATCACGTGCGGGGACGAGCCGTTGGTGTCCAGTTTGACCAGGAGCCCGGCTTTTCTGGCCAGCCGGGCACAGGTCGGCAGATCGGGACTCAGGGAGGGCTCTCCGCCGGAAAAAACCACGGCATCGAGCTTGCCCTTCCTCCGGATCAGGAAATCCGAGAGCTGATCCGGGGAGATGCTCCCCTGACTTTCGGGGTCGAAGATCAGCACCGGATTATGGCAGAACGGACAGCGGAAATTGCAGCCGCCGAAAAAGACCACGCAGCTGATTTTTCCGGGATAGTCGATCAGGCTGAATTTGCGCAGACCGTTGATCGCCATTTTATTTGCACGCTTTCTTCGCGGATACTTCGTATTCCTTGCGGTCTTTGAATTCCTCGCGTTTACCCTGGTTCCAGTTGGAAACGGGGCGGAAATATCCGCACACTCTCGAGTAGATTTCGGTTTTTGCACCACACTTGGCCATGTTCTGGTCCTCCTTCTGTTGTTGTTTTGGGTTTGGTTTAATTATTGTTCCAGCGGACACTCTTCATGTTCGCCGGGAATATATCCGTGCACGGGGCAGATGCTGAACGTCGGGGTCAGCGTAAAATACGGGATCCGGTAATTGGTCGCGATGCGTTTCACCAGTTCGGCGGTCAGCTTGGGATCGGTGATGCGTTCGCCGATGAACGCATGGAACACGGTGCCGCCGGTATAACGCGACTGCAGGGGCGCCTGCAGGTCCAGCGCCTCGAAAAGGTCGTCGGTATAGCCGACCGGCAGCTGGGTGGAATTGGTGTAATACGGGGTGGAATCGCCGGAACAGATGATCTCGGGATAATGTTTGCGGTCGAGCCGGGCGAGGCGGAAACTG
>Ga0265298_10008005_pt1 | contig 12748 bp, 10 predicted proteins | sample AusTroGonzalo_MG_3_FD_193486 | JGI IMG/M metagenome (GOLD analysis project Ga0265298, IMG submission 193486) | Bovine rumen microbial communities from tropical cattle in Woodstock, Queensland, Australia - Gonzalo_01 | ecosystem: Host-associated > Mammals > Digestive system > Stomach > Rumen ... | reverse complement strand
AAAAAGGAATATCCTGGCGTGACACCTCTGAAGGACGTGAGCGCGGAAATCCGCGACGGCGACGTCATCTCGGTCATAGGCCCCTCCGGCACGGGCAAAAGTACCCTGCTGCGCTGCATTAATCAGATGGAAAAACCCACCGCCGGCCGGGTTTGGGTGGACGGCGTGGAAATCACGGATAAAAAGTGCGACATCAACAAGGTTCGGCAAAAACTGGGCATGGTGTTCCAGAATTTCAATCTGTTCGGACATCTTACGGTGATCGAAAACATCATGCTGTCGCCCATGGATCTGCTGGGCAGAAGCAAACAGGAAGCCTATGACGAAGGCATGCGCCTGCTGCGCACAGTCGGTCTGGCGGAAAAAGCGCTGAATTACCCGGATGAGCTTTCCGGCGGCCAGAAGCAGCGCATCGCCATCGCCCGTACCCTGGCCATGGATCCGGACATCATCCTTTTCGATGAACCGACCAGCGCGCTGGACCCCACCATGGTGGGCGAGGTACAGGCGGTCATCCGGGATTTGTCCAAAACCGGCAAGACCCTGATGATCGTAACCCATGAAATGAGCTTTGCCAGGGCTATTTCCAACCGTGTTTTTTATATGGACGGGGGCGGCATTTACGAGGAGGGTACTCCCGAGCAGATTTTTGACCATCCCCAGCGGGAAAACACCCGGCGCTTTATCCACAAGCTGAAGGTGCTGGAACTTAACATCGAAAACCGGGATTATGACTTCCTGGGCATGGCAGGTGAGATCAACCGCTATTGCGGCAAAAACCAGATTCCGGCCAAAGTGGCTCACTATATCCATCTGGCCTTTGAGGAACTGGTGCAGCAGATCCTGGTTCCCGTGCTGGAACATCCAAGGATTCATACCGTAATCGAGTATTCAGAGGCCCGTGAAAGCACGGTTATGACCGTTCGATATAACGGCCCGGCTTTCGACGTCAGTAAACCGGGAAAAGAGCTTCCCCGGAAGGTGCTCCAAAGCGCAGTGTCAAACATGGCCTATACATGGAATGAAAATGAGGAGTGTCCCAATCAGGTAACACTGCACATCCGAACTGCATGACGGCTGCCATATCGGCAGCTGCCGGGGGTTCGGACCGGACGATGTACAAAGCCCCGAAAGCAGTATCTGTATTGAATCGGCTGTTCGATTTCCTGTATGCGCGGGCTTTCAGAAAGAATCAGCGAGCAATCATATAGCGGACAATCGCGGCGCAGCGTGCGGCTGCCTCCGCCTTGAACAGTTCATAGCTCATTTCCTCGGAATCGTCTGCTTTGTCCGAGATCGCGCGGATAATAACGAAAGGCGTGTTATTCAGATAACAGACCTGCGCGATGGCAGCGCCTTCCATCTCACAGCATATACCGCAAAAATCGGAGATGATCTTCTCTTTTTGCTCTTTTGAGGCAATAAACTGATCACCTGAGCAGATCCTGCCCTCAAAAACATTTACTTCAGGCGCGGATGCACGGGCAGCTTCCACAGCTGCTTTACGCATCGCCTCGTCCGCGGGAAACGCGTACAGCCCGGTGTAAGGAATTTCTCCTTTAGCGAACCCGACAGCTTCTGCTGTAAAGTCATGCTGAACGGCGTCCACAGAAACAACAATATCGCCGATGTCAATCTGAGCGTCCAGCGATCCGGCGACACCGGTGTTGATGATTCTTGTGCAGCCGAATATGTTGATAAGCGTATGCGCACAGATTCCGGCGTTGACCTTGCCCACGCCGCATTGCACGATGACAACATCCGCACCGTCCAGTTTTCCCCCGCAGAACTCCATGCCGGCAATCACGGCAGTCTGCGGGTTTTCGATCCCGGCCTTGAGGGAAGCCACTTCCTCATCCATGGCGCCGATGATACCGGTCATGTCCTGGCTGACGGCAGGCTGATCTTCAGCGGATCCGGCAGGCAGAAGCCCGGCCAGTACGATCAGGGTGCAGATCACAATTGCCAACAGTTTCTTTTTCATGAATATTTTCCCTCCATAATGATTTTCGTCGTACGATATCATCCTTCTGCCTGCCAGCCTACAAAATGGCAGGCAACCTGTGTGCCTCCGATTTCCCGCAGCGCCGGTTCTTCCGCGGCGCAGCGCTCCGTCGCGTAAGGGCAGCGGGTGCGGAACCGGCAGCCGCTCGGCGGGTCAGCCGGGCTCGGGGGTTCGCCTTTCAGCAGGCGGACTTCTTTTCCTTTCTGCGCCGGATCCGGTACCGGCACCGCGTCCAGCAGGAAGCGGGTATACGGATGCCGGGGACGCTGATAGACTTCTTCCGTCGGCCCGATCTCGCAAACCTTTCCCAGGAACATGACGCAGACCCGGTCCGCCAGATAGCGCACCACGGACAGGTCATGGCTGATGAACAGATAGGTCAGCTTCCGGGTCGTTTTCAGTTCCTTCAGCAGGTTCAGGATCTGGTTCTGCACCGATACATCCAGCGCGGAGACCGGTTCGTCGCAGACGATGAAGGCCGGGTCCGCGGCAATCGCCCGGGCGATTCCGATCCGCTGGCGCTGTCCGCCGGAAAACTGGTGCGGATAACGGTACAGGAATTCTTCCGGGACGCCCACCGCATGCAGCAGCTCAAGAACGCGCTCCGTCACCCTTTCCCGGCTGCCGCAAAGGCGCCAGGTCTCGATCGGTTCCGCGACCAGGTCCCGTACGGTCATCCTGGGATTCAGGGACGCGTAGGGATCCTGGAAGACAAGCTGCATATCCCTCCGGTATTGCCGGAAATCGCTGTCCTTCATCCCTGTTACGGACTGTCCCCTGAACAGCACTTCCCCGGAAGTCGGCTCAATCGTTCGGATCAGCAGCCTTCCAAGGGTACTCTTGCCGCAGCCGGACTCACCGACCAGGCCCAGGGTTTCACCTTCCCGGATCTGCAGGGAAACACCGGAGACCGCATGGACGGTCTTTCTGCCGGCCGCAGGAAACTCCTTTGTCAGCGCCCGCGCCTCCACCAGATATCCGCTCATTCCGTTCCCTCCTTTCCCGCGAGGAAACAGCGGACCTTATGTCCCGGTTCCGTTTCGGCCAGATCCGGCATAATCCGCCGGCAGTTTTCCCCGCACTGTCTGCAGCGCAGCGAAAAGCTGCACCCCGCCGGCAGCCGGAGCAGGTTCGGCACCACCCCGGGAATGGTTTCCAGGGTTCCGCTGCCTTCCCGCAGGGAGGCCACGGAACGGAAAAGACCCCGGGTATAAGGATGTGCCGGACGGTCAAAGATCCGATTCGTTTCCGCCTGTTCCACAATGCGTCCGGCATACATGACATAAACATAATCGCATACCTTCGCGATCACTCCCAGGTTATGGCTGATGATCAGTACGCTGGTTCCCGTGTCCCGCAGGCGTTCCAGCAGCTTCAGGATCTGCGCTTCAACGGTCACGTCCAGGGCGGTCGTCGGCTCATCGGCAATCAGGAGTTTCGGTTTACATACCATCGCCATGGCGATCATGACGCGCTGGCGAAGCCCGCCGGACAGCTGGTGCGGGTAACAGCCGCAGCGGTTTTCCGGCTCCGGTATTTCCACCTCCCGGAAGATTTCAACCGTTCTTGCTTTCGCTTCCTCCCGGCTGCACGACATATGCAGGCGGATGGCTTCCTCCACCTGCCTGCCGACCTTCACCACAGGGTTCAGGCTTGTCATGGGCTCCTGGAAGATCATGGAGATCTCGGCTCCGCGCAGTTTCCGGCGCTCCTTCTCCGGAAGGGAAGTAATCGCCCGTCCGCACAGGGAGACTGATCCCGCTGTTGCCTTTGCCGGATACCGGAGCAGCCCCATCACAGCCCGGGCGGTCATGCTTTTGCCGCAGCCCGATTCACCGACTATTCCCACGATGCTGCCTGCCGGCACTTCCAGGGATACATCGTTTACGGGACGGATCACGCCCTTCTCCGTCGGAATACAGACGGTCAGGCCACGGATCTCCAGTGTTTTCTCGTTCATCATCGGCTCCTGTGATTACGGTTTACTGCTTCTTCATCCGGGGATCCAGTACATCCAGCAGTCCGTTCCCCAGGAAGTTAAAAGCCAGGACGATCAGCATAATCGCCGCGCCGGGCGCGAAGCACAGCCACGGCGCGTTGTAAAGATACTGCCGGCCGGTATTGATCATCAGGCCCCAGGAGGCGTTGGGCGGCTGGATGCCCAGGCCCAGAAAGCTCAGGCTGCTCTCTGTCAGGATCGAAGCCGGGATGTTCAACGTGAACAGCACCAGCAGTGTCGGCAGGCAGTTTGGCAGGATGTGCCGCCGCATGATCCGGTCGCGGGATACGCCAATGATCCGCGCGGCTTCCACAAACTCGCTGTTTTTCAGCTTCAGCGTCTGCGCACGCACCACGCGGGCCACATTGGCCCAATTGACCAGTGTCAGCGTCAGGAACACATTCAGGATGCCGCCGCCCAGGGCGTACATGATCACCATGGCGAGCAGCATGGAAGGGAAGGCCAGCGTCACGTCCGCGACGCGCATAATGACCGCGTCAGTAAGTCCGCCTTTATAGCCGGCCGCTACGCCCAGCACAGCGCCGAGGATCAGGCTCAGCAGCGCCGGCGCCACGCCGATCAGCAGGGAAACACGCGCGCCGTAGAGCAGCCGGGTCAGCACGTCCCGACCGCCTTCGTCCGTACCCAGCGGATGCTCCGCAGACGGCGCGGCCAGGCGGTGCAGCAGGTCCATATCCTTTTCTCCGTAAGGCGTCAGGAGCGGCGCCAGAACAGCCGCAAGAATCATGACCACGATCAGGACGAAGGAGACCACGGCCGTTTTGTTTTCCCGGGCCATGCGGCGCATCAGGACCCGGAATGATTCCTCTTCGCCGATCTGGCTCTGCAGCAGGAGGTCCGTGACCTGCTTCGTCTGTTTCTTTTTTGTTCGAAGCATCGCCTCAGCCCTCCATCTCGTGCGCGGTGCGTGAGGCGCTTGCGCCTGCGGTGCGCGCGCGTTCCTGTCTGATCCGGGGATCGAGCACGGAATACAGGCAGTCCGCCAGCAGGCTTCCGAGGATTACCACCGTGGTGGCGAGCAGGGAAGTTGCCTGCAGAAGCGGAATATCACGGCCGGAGATTGCCTGTACCATCAGCCGGCCCACGCCGTTGATGGAGAACACTGTTTCAGTGATCACCGCGCCGGACAGCAGGCCGGAAAACTGGATAGCCATCATGGTCAGCACCGGCAGCATGGCGTTGCGGAGCGCATGGCGCACAAGCACGCCGAACGGGCCCCTGCCTTTGGCACGGGCCGTATCGATATAATCCTCCTGAAGGGTTTCCAGGAGCGTCGAGCGTGTCATCTGGGCCACCTGCCCGGCGGAATTCCAGCCAAGTGCGATGGCCGGCAGGATAAAGCCAGTCCAGCTTTCTGTACCGGAAATCGGCAGCCATTTCAGCTTAAAGGCAAAGACATACTGCAGCAACATAGCCGCCATGAACACCGGCAGGGAGATTCCCAGCAGGGAAAAGCCCATAAACAGGCGGTCCGGCAGACGATTCTTTTTTACAGCGGAAAAGATGCCGCAGCCGATGCCTACGATCCAGGCAAAGGCAGCGGCAAACAGCGCCAGGATCAGCGTATTGATGAAGGCGCCGCCGATCAGACCGGACACGGGTTTTCCCAGGGAATAGCTGGTTCCGAAGTCTCCACGGACAGCGGAAGAGATATAACGGAAGAACTGGACATGCAGCGGCTGGTCCAGGCCCATCTCGGCGGTCATGCGCGCCACAGTCTCAGCGTTCGCGTGCTCGCCCATCATGGTCTCGACCGGATTGCCGGGAACGATCCGCAGCATCACGAAGATCAGCAGGGTCACCCCGGCCAGGACAATCAGCGCCTGGACCAGCCGGCGCGCCAGATTTCTTTTCATCATGGCTTATTTCAGAACAACATCCGTTGCGTAGAAATCAGTGAAGCCTGCCCAGTGGGGAGTGAAGGAAGCCACCCGGTCGCCCAGGCACCACAGGTGCAGCTCCGCAAACATCGGAATCCAGGCCGCGTCTTCCTCAATCAGTTTTTTGTCAAGCGCCTGGTATTCCGCTTCCCGTTCGGCGTCGTTTACAATGGAGCGCGCCGCGGATACCCGGGCAATGACTTCCTTATCCGGGTAATTCAGGCTCCGGCCTTTTGAGTTTTCTTCGCTGCCGAAGAAGGTATACATAATATTTGCCGGGTCGTTGTAATCCATACCCCAGCGGGCTACAAACGAGTCCATTTCGCCGCTTGAGCGCAGGGCCAGCCAGGCGGAATGTTCATAGCTGCTGACTGTCGCTTCGATTCCGATTTTCTTCAGCTGTTCGCTGATGAACGCGTAGACCAGCTGGATACTGGAGTTGGCAGCGGAGTCCATTGCCAGTTCGAATTTGACCTCGCCTTCAGCATATCCTGCTTCCTGCAGCAAGACTTTCGCGCCTTCCGGGTCATAGGCGAAACCTTCCATCGCGTCGTTATGTGCCCAGACGCCCGTCGGGATGATCCCGTTTTCCCGCTGGGCGTCTCCCATGAATACGCCCTGGATGATCTGATCCACATCGATTGCCATGCCGATGGCCCTGCGGACTTTGACATCCTTCAGATACTGATTGTTCTCGTTCATCAGCAGGTAGGTCAGCCCGACCTTCGGGGTGCTGACAATCCGGTCCGCCGGCTTCGTTTTGTAGGTTCCTGCCACAATAGCGCTGTCCAGGTTCTGCAGGTCGATGATATCCAGTTCCCCGTTCTGGAACATGAGGTCCTGGGTTGTGGCGTCCGCGATCACCCGGACCACCAGCTTTTTCACGCTGGGTTCCGAACCCCAGTATTTCTCGTTGTATACCAGGGTATAGTGGTCGTTGCTGACCCATTCCGTCACGATGTAGGGACCGGAACCAATGGTTTCCGCGGGTTCCCTGCCGAAGCCGGAAGTCATGGATTCCGCGTCCACAATGGAGGCGGCCGGGGCGGAAAGCTCCGCGAGGAAACCCGCGTTGGGCGCGGTCAGCGTGATGGAGAAGCGGGTGTCATCCTTGATGGAAAAACCTTCGAGGGTTTCTGCCTCTCCCTTCATCACCGCTTCGCCGCCCAGAATTTCCAGCGGAATTTCAGTGTTTTCTTTTGCTGCCTTCAGCAGCCGCTCAAAGCTGAACTGCACATCTGAGGCGGTCAGCGCGCTGCCGTTGGAGAAAACAACGCCTTCCCGCAGGGTGAAATCATAGGTCAGGCCGTCCTCACTGACGGAATAATCCGTCACCAGGCTTTTCACCACTTCGGAAGAGCCCGCCGCGGGACGCGTTTCAAACAGCCGGTCAAACACATTCATCGGAATCATGTAGTGGTCCGTTGTTTCCGCGACATCCATGGTGGAGATGTCATACAGGATTGCCGTCCGCAACAGGCCGGGTTCCGCCCCGTCCGCGAATGCGGAAACGGAAAACAGAAGGATCAGTGCCATCAGCAGTGCAGCCGTTTTTTTCATATTTTGATCTGTCCTTTCATATTCAATATCTGTTTCACCTGTTTTTTATTATGCTTGATTATGATTGTTATTTCAAGAGATGTTCCGTAAAGTCACATGAAAGAAACGCGAATTCCTGTGCTCCGGAACCGCGGTGAACAGGATTCATCCGGTCCGGGACCGAATCTATTTCCTGTATCTTTGAGTTTGTTAACATTTGATATAAGAAATGGAAAAAATGAAGAATATCAGTTACTTTGGGGAGGTACCGGAACATGCGGAAACAGGCTTTCGGAGACCGACAGGTTTCAGTGATTGGCCTGGGTAGCGGCGAATTCGGCGGAAGAATCCCGGAAAGCCAGGCCCGGGAATTCATGGACACCTATGCGGCCATGGGAGGAAACCTGATTGACACAGCCCGCGTATACGGCGATTTTGTTACGCCCCGGAACGGGGAAAGCGAAAAAATCATCGGCCGGTGGATCACGGAACATCATTGCAGGGAGCAGATCTTTCTCAGCACAAAAGGCGGCCATCCGCCGCTTCAGGATATGCGGCGCAGCCGCCTGGGCAGGGAAGGAATCCGCAGCGATATGGCGGAAAGCCTGCAGGATCTGCAGACTGATTATGTGGATATATTCTGGCTTCACCGGGATGACGAAAGCCGCTCCGTGGGCGATATCATGGAAACGCTGCAAAGCCTGATTGAAGACGGAAGCGCGCGGATGACCGGCGTCTCCAACTGGCATCCGGAACGGATCATGGAAGCCAACCGGTATGCCGTCTCTCATGGCCTGACGCCGCTGAAAGCCAATCAGCTACAGTTCAGCCTGGCCCGTTTGGTACACTGCTATGATCCTACGCTGGTCACAATGGACGCGGAAACCTGGCGGATGCACAGGCAGACCGGGATGGTATGCTGCTGCTTTTCCTCCCAGGCCGGCGGGTTCTTTACGAAGCTGGACGCCCTGGGATGGGAAAAACTGCCTGAAAACCTGAAAAATGATTACGGCTGTGAAGAGAACCTGCAGATCCTGGAGAAGCTCAGGGCTCTCCGCGGGGAGACCGGATGGTCCGTGGGCGCTCTATCGCTGGCGTATCTGACGCATCAGCCTTTTCCCACATTCGCCCTGGCCGGGGCCAGCCGGATTGAACAAGTGCTGGCTTTGCAGGAAGCAGGCGAAACCGTGATCACCTCACTGCAGCGGGAGGAACTCCGCTCATTTGAACCTGACTGGTATTGAACATGGAAAAAACAGGTAAACGCATACCTGCCCGCACTGTTACAGCTTCATGATCAGGGTGTTGACGCCGGCGTTGTTGTAGTAGTCAATCTGCCTGGCAATGCCCGCCATCAGGCGAATGCCGATATTCCGGCCGGGATCCTCCGGATGAAACTGATCAAGACGTTTCCGCGGGTCGAAAGCAATACAGTTGTCGCGGATACGGATCGTCAGTTCGTCCTGTACAATCATACGGACATCCACATGGATGTCCTTTTCCTGATGGCCTCCGTGCTGAAAGATGTTGCGGGCCATTTCCTCAATGCACAGGCCGGCAAAAGAAGCGATACGCCGGCTGATTCCTTTTTTCAGGCAGAACGATACGGCGGATTCGGAAGTGTCGCAGATCCTGTCCATGCTGCGCAGGGTGCATTCCCATAATTCGTCCGGGGAGGCACCGAAGTTTTCAGGAAGCTTGAGTAAAGCGTCCGGCTGGAAACAGATACAGCCTTTCCATATCCAGACCGATACGAGAACAACGCCAAGGCAGACGAGATCAACAGCGGAATTGCCAAGCCACGCAGCATTTATTCCGAAAACAGGAACAAAGAGAAAAGCAAACAAGCCGACTGCTGCTGTTTCTGCAACGGACAGAATGTTGACCAATCTCATTTTCCCCTGCGCCTGATAGGTACTCAGCAGCAGGTTCATCAGGATGTTCAGCGGAAAAAAAGTAAAACCCAGCAGGAACATATTCCGGGCAGTATTCCTTGCCGGAAAATCCGGCCTGAAGAAAAGGCCGGTCAGGAGAGAAGAGGCGGACATGATCACAAGCAGGATGGCGACGCATCCGCTGACACCGATTCTTGCGGCTGTCCGGAAAAGGCTGCGGAAACTCCGCCGGTCCTGCTCACCATAATAGATGCAGGCAAGCGTGGAGTAGGCAGCGGTACAGCCTCCAGTAAAAATGCCAACGATATCGCAGACAGAAATCAGCACATTCACAACGGCAATACCGGGATCTCCGCAGGCACCGGAAACAGCCCGGTTCATCAGTGCGTTTTTCATCACCAGGCCGACGGTAAGCATCAGAACGGGAAAACCACGCAGCACAGCCTCTCCCACAAGACGCAGGTCCGGCGCGGTTCGTACAAAATGAACAGTTTTTTCTTTTTTCAGATATCCCGGCAACAGAATCAGAAAACCGGCCACATAGGAGAGGGTGGTTGCCAGACCGATACCAAGGGTACCGGCGCCGGCCAGAAGCAGGTCCCCAAGAAGATTTCCGACGGATAACACACCGGCAGAAAGATAGGATCTTTTCATATCATTGTTGAAGGAAACAAAAGCCATCAGCAGGGCGGTAAGCGCCTGCAGCGGAATCCCGGGAAGATAACCCAGCATATAATCGCTGAGCAGGCCGTGGACATATCCCCCGGCTCCGAGAAGCGAGGCAATACTGCTCCGGAAGAAAATGCCAGGGAGCGCGATCAGGGTATAAAAACAGCCTAAAACAAGAAATGAACTGATGAACAGGGTTTCGATCCGTTCCTTCTTACCGGCTCCGATATAGTTTCCGATCAGGATCTGGGAACCGATCACAACCATGTTGAAAATCCCGATTCCCATGGCCACCGGCGAGAAAAATCCCACCGCGGCAAGGGCATCCGGCCCCAGAAGGCGGCTGATCACCAGGCTGTCCACAAAGCCGCAGACGCTCATGCTCATCAGGACAAACATATTCACAAAGTGCATCCTGATAAAAGAACCGCGGATCAACCGATTGTCTGATCCTTCTTTTCTCATTTAGCCTCCTGCGCTTTGAAGCTTTTTTCATATGCTTTCACAGTGTTGTGCCAGAATTCTTCATAAGGTACGCCCCGTGATACCCAGGGTTTATTACGGCCGATAAACTGGATGATCGCTGGATCAATCAGGGCCTGATCCGGGAAAAGATCTTCCCGGTCCGGAAGCAGTCTGCGCAGGAAAACCAGGTCTTCCTTCCGGTCATCAGGAAATACGTTGTATGTCTTTGGAAGCAGCCGGGCTTTACCGCGGAATACCTGGTTCAGGACATCCTGATCCAGATACCGGAACGGCTTATGATATGCCAGTTCAAGAGCTTCCCGGTCACCGCCGGACGCGCGCATCTCTTCCAGGTTCATGAGGACAACCCCGGCGTTGATATAGTATCCTGCTTCGATGCCCCAATCGTCCTTCAGCCGCCGGAGCTGCGGTTCTTCCAGGCAAAGCCGGTCGGTCACCCCGGCGATACACATCCCGTCCATTGCTGTATCATACAGTTCCGCCAGAGACCGGGTAATCACCAGGTCGCTGTCCAGATACAGGCAGCGCGCTTCCCCGTCAAAAAACTCCGGCAGGAAGAGACGGAAATAAGCCACCTGAACCGCGTCCGGACTCAAGGCGCAAGTTTCATCCGATACAAAGCGGCGTGAGGATTTGGAAAGCGGCCATATTGCCTCAAGGGTGCAACCAGGAAAGCAGGAAACCATCCGGAAAAGCGGAGAGAGGTCATCCCTGTTCAGATCCCGGTCCACAGACAACAGAATCCTCAGGTTCCGGTCCCCTTTCCCGGCAGTCAGAAGGGAATACATACTGATCAGGGTATACGGAAGATAATACCGGTTCAAGGAATAGCCAATATTCATCGTAGTATTGGTTTTTTTCATGTGATACTCCTGAAAACGCATTCAAAAGCCTCGGCATAATCAATTCCTGCCTGGGAACCGCGGTACGCGGCCAGTCCGGTGATTGCTTCTGTGGATCGCGGATGGGGGTATTGCCGCATTACACCTGAATATTCATACAGTGCAGCGAGTTTTTTCTCCAGTCCGTCCTTCCCGATTTGAATAAAGGTATTAGGCCTGAACGGGCAATCCGCCGGATTAAGGGTCCATTCTGTGGAGGAAGGAATCTCCATATACAGCAGTTCCCGCAGCGGGGGAATCCCTTCTGTCCGCTGGAACAGCCTGCAGGCCGCGTTCACGGCTTTCCCGGTTTCCCGATGATCGATGTTCGTATCCCCGGGGTGATGCGTCACAATTACCTGGGCTTTCCAGTCGCGGATACAGGATTCAACAAACTGGACCAGTTCCAGGTGCGGAACAGTATTCATGCAGATATTGGGAAAATCGGCATGATAGATCTGCTGAACGCCTAAAAACTTCATGGCCCTGGTCATGTCGTCGGAGAGCGATTCCGATTTATTTGACCTTACGGATACACTCCGGCACATCAGCGCAACGGACAGGCTGTGCCCGTCCCCGATCAGTTTGGAAATCGTACCGCCAGCTCCCAGCACTTCGTCATCCGGGTGTGCAGCAACAATCAGACAGTTCATTGCATAACCTCCAAAATGATTGAAAGACAAAAAGGATGAGCTGAGTTAACTGCATATTGGTTTCCGGCATATACCTATTTATATAGATATTATTCCTGATATCGGCAGCGGTTACAAGAGGTGTTCCAGAATGTCACACTTCGGCCGGCATCTGACGAACTTTATACCAGAAAGCTTAACAGGGGAATCGTCAGGACGCTGAGAAGCGTGGAGAGGAGAGCGCAGTTGGCGGCAAGCTCCTGCCCGTTGTGATGGATTTCCGCCAGATTCAGCAGGATGCTGGCGCAGGGCGTGGCGGCAAGGATCAGTACGCTGCCCCTGAATACCGGGTCCAGGGGAAAGGGAAGGGTCAGCGCCCAGCAGAAAAGGGGAAAAACCAGCAGCTTGCCGGCGGAGATCAGCCAGGCCAGGGGTGTGGTGAACAGGGTCCGGAAATCCATGGCGGCCAGCCGGATCCCGAGGATAATCATGCACAAAGGCGTGGACATGGACGCGAGCGCCCCGAAACCGGTCCGGAGCAGGTCCGGCATCCAGTTTTTTGCCCGCAGCAGGCAAAGGATGATGCCGGCCATGACGGCCAGGACGGAAGGATTGACGACAGCGGCGCGGAGGGAGATATATTTTTTCTCCCCGGTGAGGGTAAAGACTCCCACGGTCCACGCGAGAATATTCAGGGATGTATTGAAAACGCTGGAATAAACAGCGGCCTCCGGTACGGAG
>Ga0265298_10008004_pt1 | contig 12748 bp, 7 predicted proteins | sample AusTroGonzalo_MG_3_FD_193486 | JGI IMG/M metagenome (GOLD analysis project Ga0265298, IMG submission 193486) | Bovine rumen microbial communities from tropical cattle in Woodstock, Queensland, Australia - Gonzalo_01 | ecosystem: Host-associated > Mammals > Digestive system > Stomach > Rumen ... | reverse complement strand
GAAAGCCATCAATCTCTCTTCCTTCAACACCCAGAATGTAAACTGCTATAACGGGATGTTCATGAATTGCATCAACCTGACCATATTGAATATCTCCAATTTCGATGTGAAAAGTGGTTGCAAGGTTGTCGAGATGTTCTACGGCTGCGAGAAGTTGGAAACGATCTACTGCAATGACGATTGGACGACAAAAGACATAGATGCCGATGATTTGTTCGAGGGCTGCGAAAGCATTGTAGGCGGCTACAGTACTACGTATGACGATAATCATACCTATCTGGAATATGCCCGTCCCGACAAGAAAGAAACTCCGGGCTATTTCACGACCTATGCATATGATTCACGGACTGTGGTATCGACCTGCGAGTTGGAAGGCTTCAACGTCAATTCGCTCCCATGTATGGCGAAATGGTCGGCATCGCGCGAAGAACTTGTTCGCTACGCTATTGAGCCGGAGTCCGGTAGCGCACGGTACAGGGTGATTGGTTCGCAACTGTTCCGATACAATGACAAAACCGAGGATTATGATCTGGTTGAGTTCGGAACGAAACTGCTCCCGGGCCAGTACCGTTATCAGGTAATACTCAGTATCGAAGGTGACGACGCTTTGTCCAGCCGTTTCCCGAACGCGAAAGAAAGTAAACTGACTGCCAAGATGGACGGCAAAACATGGTACGCAGAGAAGGCCGAAGTCTTCGATCCGTTCAGTCGTGTAGCAATCAACAGCCCGGCTATCTTCATCCAAAAAGATGAGATATCGGAACCGGAGAGTTATGCTGCTTTTGACGAGTCCATCAGCACGCTGACCTATTATTTCGACAAGAACCGCTACGAGCACGCCGAATACGAAGATGTCATTCTGCTGCCGTGGACAGACGGCGCATTCTATATGGAGAACGCGGAACACATCGGACGTATTGTGCTTGACGAGTCGTTCCGCAATTCAACCTTAACCTCCAGTATCAATTTATTCCATATCTTCGAAGGCGGTCATGTCTTTGGTCTGAGCAACGTAGGCGAAATAAACGGTCTGGAGTACCTCAACACCAAAACCATGACGGACTTAAGCTACTTGTTCGCACTCATGGAGATCATCGAAGAATTCGATTTGACCGTCTTGGACCTCAGCCAAGTAACCAAAACGGAAGGTATGTTCGGCGCTTGTACCAACTTGAAGAAGATCCTCTGCGATGAAGATCTGAGTGAGGTGGAAGAATCGGATGATATGTTTGCCGGCTGCGTCAACCTCGTGGGCGGCAACGGCACGGCGTGTGACGGAGAGAACGATATTGACGCCGACTATGCCCGTCCGGACTGGAAAGATCAGCCAGGTTACTTCACCGCTACCAAACCGCAAGGAATAGAGACTGTTCAGAAGTCAGAAGCCAGAAGTCAGAAGATGATTGAGAACGGCGTTCTCTACCTGATGTACAACGGAACGAAGTACGATGTACAAGGCAAGAAGCTTTAAAAAGACGAAGTCTCAAACTCCAAACAAGGACGAAGTCCCAAACCCGCACCAAAGGTGCCAAACAACGAAAAATCGCTCGATTGGAGCGATTTTTCTATTTCTTCTTGGCCCGAGGATGGGTCGCGTTATAGACTCGTTTGATCTGCTCGAAAGTGGTATGGGTATAGACCTGAGTAGTTGAGAGGGACGCGTGTCCGAGAAGCGTTTGGATAGTGCGGATATCCGCCCCGTTGTCGAGCATGGCGGTGGCGAAAGTATGCCGCAGCACGTGAGGGGAGTGTTTCTTGAGCGTCGAGACCTCGCCCATACGCGTGCGCACGATGGTATATAAGGAGGACTTTGTCAGTTTTGGGAAAAACGGACCATTTACCATTGGGTCATTTACCATTTTGTCATTTATTTGTTCATTTCGCCATTTGATATACTCCTTAATCTGCTCAATGAGTTTGGGTCCGAGGGGGACGATGCGTTCTTTGCGGCGTTTACCGAAGATACGGACTTGGCCCTGAACGAGATCAAAATCCGCATCGGTGAGACCTAACAACTCTGCCTGACGCATGCCGGTTTGGTAGAGGAGCGAAAGGATGAGTTCATCTCGTGGCGACAAGTCCTCTGTGTTTTCCAAAGCACGTGTCATCTCTTCTTCGCGGAAGAAGACGGGCAGCGGTTTGTCGGCTTTAGGCGGGATGATACGCGCGGTGATGTCCCGGGAGACGATCTTCTGGCGCAGGAGGAACTTATAGAACGACCGCAGAGCCGAGAGACGCCGTTTGACGGAACGAGGAGATTGATGTTGCGACTCAAGCATATCCAACATCCAGGCTTTGACATCATCTTCCCCTACATCAGCCGGATTGAAATCCTCGATCTCCCATCCCATAAAACGGCAGAAATCTCGCAGATCATCGTGGTATGCCTCCACGGTGCGCTGCGAGTATTTCTTTTCAATGGCAATATAGTTTAAAAAATGTTGAATCAAATCTCCCTTCCGGTTTGTTCTTTGGTTTCGAAGGGGAAGAGTCCGAACAGTTCGGCATCGATATGGTCAGTCACCCAGCGGAAGTCCTCCGGGTTATCACCGAACTTAATGCGGTCGCCCTCGACGATGAGCAGTTTGCCTTTATAGTCCTTGATCCAGTTCTCGTATTTCTCGTTGAGTCCCTGCAGATAGTCGATCTTCATAGACTGCTCGTAGCCTCGGCCGCGTTTCTGGATCTGCGCAACGAGCGTGGGAATCGATGCCCGCACATAAATCAGCAGGTCCGGCATCTTGACCAGCGACATCATCAGGTCGAACAAGTCGCGATAGTTCTCAAAATCGCGGTCGGACATAAAGCCCTGCTCGTGGAGGTTCGGCGCAAAAATACGCGCATCCTCGTAGATGGTGCGGTCCTGAATGATGTACTTATCCTCTTTGCCGATCTCGACCACGTCTTTGAATCGTTTATTGAGGAAATAGACCTGCAGGTTAAAAGACCACCGTCCCATGTCGGCATAGAAATCCTCGAGATAAGGGTTATAATCTACGCTTTCGAAGCGTGGTTCCCAGCCGTAATGCTTGGCTAACATATTCGTCAGGGTCGTTTTACCGCACCCGATATTACCGGCTATAGCGATATGCATAAAGTCATTTACAATTTAATCATTTACAATTTAATCATTTATTTGGTCATCGGCTCATTAGACCAATTGTTTTCAGAGAACAGGCCGAAGAGTTCGGCATCCACTTTATTGATGACCCGTCGGAAGTCGGCGGGGTTGTTCTCGAAGTCCATTCCGTCGGACTCGATGACCAGCACACGACCTTCGTACTTATGGAAGATAAAATCTTCGTACTTGTCATTGAGGTCTTTGAGGTAGTCAATCTGCATGGATTGCTCGTAGTCGCGACCGCGTTTCTGAATCTGCGCGATGAGTGCCGGCACAGACTTACGGAGGTAAATCATCATATCCGGCATTTTCATCTGCGATTTCATCAGGTCGAACAGTTCCATGAAGGTCTCGTAGTCCCGTTTCGACAAATCGCCGCGCTCGTAGTTATTACGCACGAACACATAGACGCCCTCGAAGATAGAGCGGTCTTGGACGATGGTGTGGCTGGCTTTTTGGACAACCAGCATGTCTTTGAATCGCTCCTTGAGGAAATAGGTCTCCAAACAGAACGCCCACCGGTTGATGTCGGCGTAATAGTCCTCCAGGTACGGATTGAAGCTCACGCTCTCAAAGCGTGGCTCCCATCCGTAATAGCGCGCTAACATCTTGGTCAGCGTCGTCTTGCCTGCACCTATATTTCCTGAAATCGCAATATACATTACTCCACTCTGCGGCCCGTTATGTCATAGATCATATCACCGCGAACGATGAGGATCTGTCCGTTACGTAGGATCTTTTGTGCGTTGGTGCCTTGGCTTACGAAGACGTTCTCAATCGCCACCATACTCTCCGGATCTTGAATCTCCGGAGGTGTAATCTGCGAGCCGGTGAAGATCTTCACTTCGCCCGCTTGTAAAGAGTACGAAGAAGCAGCCTGCGTGCCACCTGCGAAATAATCATACCAAGTGCCGTTCGGAAGCGTTGCTGTTTGGGCATCTTTAGGATCAAAATTAGCTACCACATATACATCGCTTCCCCATTGAACGGAACGTACTTTGACTCCTGACCCCACATTAATGGCAGTCGGGTTACCCTCGAATACCGTTGGCAGGATACGCGTACGCAACTGAATCAGTTGGGCACATTTCTTATAAGCGTCCACACGATTTGGATTGCTGAAATAGCCTTCCTTCTCCGGACGAGGTTTCGGGTTACAACGATAATCCTCTTTGTCTCCGTCCGGATGCTCAATGTCGCAATTGATGGAGAAGTCATAGCCTACCTCTTCGTATTGCCATAACATATGGGATCCGTTCAGCAATACATTGAACGCTATGGTGCTTGCTACACGTCTTATACGGGCAGCCTCATCGACCGTGATAGGATCAGCGCCCCATTTCTTAGCTTTGTATTGCATTCGCTCCTCATCATGACTCTCAGCATAAGAGACATAACCATCATTGTTTGCGGCGTTGAATGCATCTGTATTGCCTCCCATATCAGGCTTAAGCCATCCCATAGCGACCTGACAATAACCGGAACTCAATCCATTACCCGTCCAGCATAACATACCGTCGCTAATAATGGTACTCTTAGCCGGCCAGCTGCCCCAGAATTCCTGAATAAAATAAGCATTGGGACTAGCATCCTTGACAGCTTTGTTGTACTCCTTGAGGTTCTCATACCGGTTGTCACAGTTTTCTCCGCAGAAACCATGACTGATATCCATGCGGAAACCGTCCACCTTATACTCCTTCAACCAATACTGCAAGGCACGTTTGAACATGTTTTTGGTCGGTTGGAAGTCATGATTCCAATCCTCGTACCACTGCTTTCCTCCATCTTCTGCTTTATGAGGAGAGGTAACATTGAACCATGGGTTGTTCGCCAAGTCTGTACCGTACGGATAGAGTTTATTCATCGGGTTAAGTCCCGTCGCATGGTTGAATACCATATCGAGGATGACTGCTATACCGCGTTTGTGGCACTCGTCGATGAAGGTCTTGAGTTGTTCCGGCAGACCATATGCTTTGTCGAGTGCGAAATAGTGGTTCGGCGAGTAGCCCCAGTTCTGGTTTCCGTCAAACTCGGTCACCGGCATCAACTCAATAGCATTGACGCCGAGGCTCTGGAGGTAGTCCAGACGCTTCATCAGGCCGGGAATCGATTTCTCCGGCGTATAGTCATATACCCACAACTCATAGATAATCAGGTTATCCTTGTTCGGGCGTTGGAAGTTCAGCGTTGCATCGGACCATTCGAACTTAGGTTTACCGGGTTGAATAACGGTCACATAACTACCGTCTGCACCTTTCAACGGATAACCGATGAGATCCGGGTTGAGTTCACGCGGCTCCCATGAGTCATCCGGGTGAATGAGCAGTTCAGAGAACAAGTCGGATATCTGTTTCTTCACACCGTCCGCACGAACGACTGCATACTGGAAGCGGTATTGTTTACCTTTCTCCAGACCGTCCAGATGAATCCAGAAATAGTTACCGTCTTTCTTGAGCTGGTAATCATTGCTCAGTTTCCAATCAGTCATATCGCCGAGGAGGAAGACATGCTTAGCCGCTTCGGTCTTGCTCGCCGCATAGGTACAGAGCGTCACCGACGTTCCGTCTTCGCCGTAGTAGATACCCTGGTCGATGCCGTCCGGACGTTTCTGCGAGGTCGGCGCAGCAGGCGTAAAGCCTTCCCATGGATCGTCAGGTGTCTGTTCCTCGCCAAGGAAGATGAGGATATCTCCTTCGCTGGCCGTCTTGCCTTGCTTGGAGCTGCTGCCGTTTCCGTCATGGAACACCATCGCAATAGCGACGATGTCAGTGCTCTCCGGGCAGTTGAAGAAAGAGAACATATTGTTAATGGTCAATTGCCATTTATTACCTACCTTGGTCCATTTAGGTTCGTTCTTGGTTCCCCAGCCGGTCGGCGTCTGAACGAATTTCCAGTCGCTGTTGGATGTGGACTCGGCGGTGATAAGACCGATATGGGAATAGCACTCGGTAGCCGAAGCCATTCCGCCGTTGCCCAGCGTAGGATCAAAAGTGAGTACGATTTGACCCTTGTAATCTTTTTCAATGATTGCAGGATCAGTGGTTACCTGAGCCGACGCTGCGATAGCGCAGAACGCCAGCAAACTAAAGAGAATCTTGCGCATAATAAATATATATATTAGGTACGCTCGCGTATGTGCACACGCGAGCGTACAATGATACATTACAGTTGACGACCGGTTGCGTCAAACACTTTCTCACCGCGGATGATACGCAGTTGTCCGTCGATGATAGCTTTGTATGCTTTCTCGCCCACGAAGGTGTTGTCGATTGCTTGGCTATCACCACCGATAGGTGTTCTGCCGGGCAGCGGTTCGATAGAAAGCTCCAGAGTTCCGTCACCATTGTCATAGAGGTAGAAGGTCACTTTACCTGCCGGAACGCCCCATTTCTGTACACCACCTGTGGCATCTTTGTCATATAAAGTCACGTGCGTGCCGCCTTCTATATATTCCTTGAGCATATAGTCTTTACCTACCAATTGACCTGACTCGCAAGCCATAACATAGAAGTAACTTTTTCCGTCTTTGCCGGTAAACTCGAAATCTGCGAGAATACCTTTCTCGAACAATTCTTCTGCAGTCGGGGTCTCTAAGTCCTTGTTGTTGATGTAACCGCGGATGTAATAGTCGTAAACACCTGAACCTTGACCACCGCCACCGGGTTGGCCACCACCGCCAATAGGCGTTCCTTCCGGAGACTTGCACTCGCCTTCTCCTATATACAACTGGTCATGCTCGTACTTCAACTTGATGTAGAAATCAAAGCAGCCTTCCTGGTCGCACACATAATGGTTACCGTCCTTACGGATCTTTTTCGTCGAAGCACCGTCCAGATCTACGGCCCATCCGGCACCGCTACCGTTATTACCCGACGGATCCCACAACTGCAACTGGTCACCGGCATGAACATTCAGACCCAGAACCATATACTCCTTGAAGGACGGATCCTGCGGAGTCGGGTTCTCATTTCCTGCATAATACGTAGTTCCATTCACGGCAATGCCGTAACTTTGAGCCATTGCTCCGGCTGCCAACAACGCAGCCGCAAAAAAAGTAAAAATCTTTTTCATGATGTTATTGAATTAATTGTTTATGGAATGAGATATTTGTTTCCGTTTTGAATAACGATACCGCGGTAAGAACCATCAACGCGCTGACCGGTCACCGAGTACATCGGAAGACTCATATCGAGCGGCTGCACCGCTACGTTTTCGATCGCCTCACCGGTGGAATGGTAATACATTGCTACCTTGTCGCTCTTGATAGCCTGCTCGTATCCTGAGGGCGCAGGGTCGTTTGCTGCCGAACCGAGGAACAGTTTGACCGAACCGCGTTTGCCTTGGATCGTAGCACGATAATAACCGCTGCCTGACTCTTCCTGGACGGAACTCTCCGAATGGATTCCTGCAGCCTTGCGAGCCGCGATCATCTTCTTAATCTCCGTCTTATAGCGCACCCAGTGCGGATAGAACACGCACGGCACGCCGGGCATCGAGAGGATATACGCGTTGCATTGGAGCATCAGCGCACGGTCATTGATACTACCGCCGCTGGTCGAGTTCTGGATATCCGACTCGGTGTTCGTACGCTGGAACGTGTCATGGTTGTCGATGAACGTCACGGCATACTTCGCGTATCCCTGCGAACGCAATCCGGGATTAACACAGTTACCGTACTCGTTCTTGGCAATACCATTCTTGAAAGCTGTCGCACGAGCCGGAAAATCGAATGCCAAGGTATTCTTGCTCGCATCGTCGATACGACTCTTGACATGTCCTGCATCGTTTACCCAATACTCCATAACCGAGAAATACGGTTTGGCTGCCGACACATAATCGTTGATATGGCTGGTATGGAAACCGCCGGCATAATCGAATCGGAAGCCGTCGTATTGAATCGTATTCTTCATCCACTTGAGGTACGCGCGGCACATCTGCTGCACCTCGCTTTTCTGGTGATCCCAGTCACGCGCAGCTTCGTAATTGGAGAAGCCGCTATTCTGTCCGTCGTCAGCATGGCTTCCGCCCTGACAGCCGTATTGATAGACACCTTCGTCATTGGAGGTCATCCAGTCGGACTGGGGACGGAACGTACCCTCCGAACCGAAGTCCAGCTCGCTATAGTCGCACGAGTTCGTTTTGTTTCCGCAGTGATTGATGACGATGTCGGCAATGACGCGGACTCCGTTGTTATGCAGCGCCGAGATCAGGCCATCCAAATACGAACGTTTGCCGAATTTATTGGACGACTGCGTGCTATAGCAGGCAGGGATATAGATACCTAATGGTGTCGGAGCTGCTGAAGGCGGAAGCCATACCAGCGTGAACGACTTACCGATCTCTTCGGCTTGAGCGGTCAACGTCTGCCATTTGGTATCTCCGTAACCCTTATCCTGATCGCTGTCCCAGTAGAAAGCCTGCAACATGACATCCTCGCTTTGCGAAGGAACGGCTTTATCGAAATCCGTTGGAGTAGGATCCGAGCCACCGCCACCGGGGTCAGAACCGTACGTAGCCCAATCGCCTTCATCAGCGCCCCAGCCCGTAATAACGTACATATCCTTGCCGGAAGGGATGGGCAGGTCATCTGTCTTGTTCCATACATTAGCATTCCAGTCCGGGTTGCCGGTCACTACGTCAAAGCGGCAGAAGAGCACCATATCGCTATTGTCGCTGATGTCCGCTTTCCATATAGAGCCTTCCACGTTGGTCATCCAAGCGGACCACTGTCCTTCGTTCTTGCCCTGCCAATGCCAGATGGCAAACTTGTTCGCGCCGTCGGTCTCCCACAGACTCGAACCGCCCGTATTGAGATACAGCGTCTTAGCCTGCAGCGCCATGCTGCAGACCAAGACCATATATAATCCGATATACTTCTTCATCTTATTGCACAATCAGATACTTGTGACCATTCTGGATAACGATACCGATGTAACCTGCACCGACGCGTTGGCCGAGGATGTTAAAGAGCGGCTGAGACGGGTCGAAATGGTGCTCTTCGAACTCTACCTCGTCGATCGCATCATCCCATTCACCGTCACAATTCGCATCAACAACGGCCTTGTAGCAGTCCTTACTCCACAGATAGCAGGTGTTCTCATTGAGGAAGATATCCTGTGTCTGCGGTTTCTTGTCGCCTTCGGTGAAGATAACATAAATCTCCTTGATCTCGGGTTTCATGGTATGAATATACCAGTTTCCGTCCTGTTCGGTCCAGTGCATACCCGGCCATTTGGAGTTCTTGCCGTCCAGTGCGTACGGCGTATCTTTGTACTGACCGCCCACTTTAACGCGGGTGAAGGCGTACAGGTAGAGATCTTCCCATTCGTCCGGTTTCTGGAAGCGAACGGTAAGCGGTCCCGATTGGGGCTCTTTGTACGTATAGGTATTGGAATAGGTGAGCGTGCGATCTTGATCTTTGAGCGCAAAGGCCTTGACGGTAGTCGTCTCGGTCACTTTGAGTTTCACTTCACCTAATTCATTCGCCGATTCGGTACTCGGCTCGGTTCCGTCTATCGTGTAGTAGATGATCGCGTTCTCTGCTCCGATCGCACGGATAACTACGTCCACTCCTTCAGTTTTGTCGCTGAAGAAACCGGACTCAGGAGCGATGACCATATCGAACTCAGGGTTGAGCTGTGTCTCGCAGTCCAGTACCTTCTCCTCGTTGTTCTCCAGCGCCTTTCCTTCATTCCATCCGTAGCAAACATCGTAGTCGGCTTCGAGGTCATTGGAGCGAACGTTCACGCCGCCGCAGTCGTCACCGGAGTTGATACAGAAGTGAATCGTCTTATATTCGGGATCAAACTCATAGGCATACCATCCGTCTGCCTCCTGATAGATACGTTGTCCCGGATAAGCACCCATGATATTCTCCGAGGTCGGATTGCCTTTCTCGTCTTCGCCGGGCAGCCAAGCATAAACATATGCTTTCGCCCACTCTTCGGGCTTTGCAAAGCGTACGCGGATGCCGCGCGGCAGAGGTTCACGATAGGTATAGGTGTAAGTCTGCACTTTCGATTGAGCCGTACCGCAAACGCCGATGACCTTGAGAATGGTGGTCTCTTTGAAGTTCAGCGTAGCGGTGTATTGCTTAGAACTCGTGGTCGGTTCCGTTCCGTCGGTGGTGTAGAAGATCTTCGCGTCGCCGCTACCGCCTACCGCCTTAATAGTTACGTTGATACCGTTCTCTTTATCTTCGAACGCCGTGCTCTGGGTCGCCATGATACCCGGAGCTGCATCGCCGGTATTGTTTACCCAGATAGCATAACCGTTACCGCTCGCTATTTTCTGATAGCCGTCGAAACTATTGCCGGCCTTGTTACCCAGACACAGGATGAGCCATCCGTTCTTGCCCACTACGGTACACTGATAACCGTCATGCTCCGCATACTCGTCTTTCACTTCGCTCTCCGAATGAACGCCTGCGAGGTGACGCGCGTTAATCATCGGCTTGATTTCTTCTTTGTATTTCGCCCAGTGCGGATAGAACACGCTCGGAACGCCCGGCATAGAGAGCAGGAACGCATTTGCCTGCAACAGACGGTCTTTGAGTTCGGCTGTCATCGAGTTGCCTTTTCCGGCGAACTCCTGATCGTTACGCATGAACCAGTCGTGGCTGTCGATGAATGTCACGGCGTACTTCGAGTAACCCGCACCGAGAAGACCGCTTCCCTTACATGGCTCGTAGTTGAAACCGGCAATACCGTCAAAAGCGCTGTACTTGGTTTGGAAATCCAGCGCCATGGTCCGACGACCTGTGCGCTCAATGGTCCATTTGATATCATCCGTTCCCGACCAACGCTCTACAAACGATATATACGGCTCCGCCTCGGCATTGTAGTCACCAATATGCGCAGGATCAAAACCCTTCGCTTCATCCCAACGGAATCCGTCGTATTTCATTTCGTCCAACAACCATTGCAGGTACGCCTTGCTGAATTTCTGTACCTCGGGATTCTGGTGCGCCAAGTCACGGGCACCGTTGTTGTTGTCGCCTTCGTCATCCGGACCGGTCGCCTTACCGTAGCAATCGCCCATCTCCTTGATCTTGTCGGCATCGGTCTCCGTATTGAGCTCATCCGTTTTGCAAATCCAAGAGAAATCCGGTGTAAACTTACCGTACTTGCCGAAGTCCATCGTCGCGAATTCGCACCAACCGCTGATACCCTCGAAGTGGTCCAGCACAACGTCTGCTACCACCTTGGTACCGCTGTTATGGAACGATGCAATCAGTTTCTCCAACTCCGCACGGCTTCCCCATTCGCTGTTCTGGTTGCTGTGTTGACGGGGATAATAACCTACACCCGAAGCGAGTGCGCTGGGCGGCAGCCAGATCAGGTCGAAATAAGCACCGATCTCCTCTGCCTGAGCGTAGAGCGATTTCCAGCGGGTATCGCCGTACAGGTCCGTTCCCGCATCTGCATCATTCACTTTATAGCTATCCCAATAGAATCCCTGCATCAGCACGTCGGGGCACTGACTCGGCACACCGGTACCTGCCGGCTCTTTGGTATCGCCCACAATCGTCACGCAGATTACGCCTTTGTCCACTTTGATAGTGATATCGCCTGTACTCGCCAACTTGATGACCACATTGCCATCGCCATCAGAGCCGTAGCCCTGCGAACTACACGAAGCGTTTACGGCATCAATACCCCAGAAACGGTTCCACGAACCATCGGTGATCTTGAACTTATACGTACCGGGCTCGAGGCCTGTGAACGAGATGGTGTTGTTCTCCAGTTTCTGGTGTTGCTCCCAACTGAGTCCAGGGAATCCTTCGCCGGTGATATGGTACTCTACCGGTCCTCCCGAATAGGTACTCCAGGAACCACCGCTCTTGCCTTCATCTGCACAGTTCCAACACTCAATTTTAAAGCAATCACCCCATTCGCCTAACATCAGATCGACTGTCTGATTCCATACCTTACCGTCGCCCCATTCCGGTGCGTTCAATGAAGTGTTGAAACGGCAGAAGATCACATGATCGCTGGCGTCGTTGATGTCGACGCTCCAGATGGTCCCATCCACTTGGTTCATCCAGTTCGACCATTGACCTTCACTGCTACCTTGCCAATTCCACACGGCAAACTTGTTTGCACCGTCGGCCTCCCAGAAATCACTACCTCCGGTGTTCAGATAGATTGTTTTTGCTTGAACGCCCATCATACATACGAGGGCTGCTACAAATAGAAAAAATCGTTTCATTGTATTAGTTGATTTTAAATATGTTTTAGTTTTTTTTTCAAAAAAGCCAAAGTGTCTTTTTTTCTCAGGCAAACATTGCCTTCGACGAAAAAGCGCACAAAGGTACAACTTTTTTCTCGAATATGCAAGCGCGCGCGAATTTTTTTTATAAAAAAGGTGATTTTATTTACTAATTTTCACATTTAACATTTAATCATTTTGTCTTTCAACTTTCACCACTATCACCTTTTGGCCTTCGACGCGGAACGTCACCCGCCATCCCGCATAATCCATTTTATATTCGCGCGCGGGATCGTCCTGATAAGCAGGACGAGGATCCTGACTCAAAATATACGTCACATCCTCTCTCCATTTTTCCCATTCCTCATCGGTCCAATGTCGGTCTAATGTCGGTCCAATGTCGGTCCAATGTCGGGA
>Ga0265298_10008003_pt1 | contig 12748 bp, 10 predicted proteins | sample AusTroGonzalo_MG_3_FD_193486 | JGI IMG/M metagenome (GOLD analysis project Ga0265298, IMG submission 193486) | Bovine rumen microbial communities from tropical cattle in Woodstock, Queensland, Australia - Gonzalo_01 | ecosystem: Host-associated > Mammals > Digestive system > Stomach > Rumen ... | reverse complement strand
GAAAATTGTCTTACGACTGATGAACTTCAGGAAATCTACGACAGGGCTCTGGAGCTTGAAAAGGAGCTGTAATCCATACTGAAAAAGGGTGCCTTTCGCCGGGATGTTATAATAGATAGCATTGGGGAGAGCATAACAGTATGAAGACTAAACTTATATCTGCATTTACTGCATGCGTAATTATGGGAACGGCGATGTTTACGGGCTGTTCTGCTGATGCGCAGTCCGCCGCTTCAACGAGCGGCACCCAGAGTACGATTCCAACCGAGAGCCGCGAGAGTCTGGACATCATCGAAGAGATGGTCGTATACCACGGTTCGTATGGTGCCGAAGCTGCGGGTAAGGAAGACGAGCTGCTCACTGAACTCACGCAAAAAGATACTGACGCCGGCAAGAGATGGCGCGAGATATTCACTCTCTGGAGAGCGGTCAATTCTGACTTGCCGTTGAATTACGACGTTGTTCCTGACGGTCTCGACCAGTCCGACGCATTGTGTTTTGTCGCACTCGGTTTCCAGTTAAATCCTGACGGCAGCATGAAGGAAGAACTCATCGACAGGCTTAATGTGGTTTACAACTGCGCGGAGAAATATCCCAATGCATTTATTATCTGCACCGGCGGCGGAACGGCTGCCGAGAATCCTTCTGCGACCGAAGCAGGCAGGATGGCCGAGTGGCTGATCAACAGGGGCATCGCCGCCGAACGCGTTATCATTGAGGACAAGTCCCTGACGACTGCACAGAATGCCATCTACAGCTGCCAGATCCTGAGGGATCAGTATCCGCAGGTAACACAGCTGGTCATTGTGTCGAGCGACTATCACATTGCGACCGGCACGCTGCTGTTCGGCGCCGAGTCGGTGCTGCTCGCCGATGAGGCCGGAAATAAGCCGTTTACCATCGTATCCAACGCCGCATGGAGAGCGACTTCGGGGAGCCTTTCCATGATGTTCCAGGCGGGCGCGCTGATTGAACTTGCCGGCGACAAGGATACTGCTTACGAGATCTACTACAATACTTACGACATTCATGATCTGCCGCCGCTTGGGTGAGTGGAAGTGCTGTATCCCAAATTGACTGTATGAATTAATCGAGACACAAAAACGGCGATTTTGTATCTCAAACGAAACGCTGGAGAGATTTGAGACACATGCCGGAATGGGTGTATAGAAACCACCCCCTTTCCTTGAAATCCACCCCGAAAAATGGTATTAAATGTTAATATTTTTTTAGGCAGCCGATAAATGAAGAAATACAGGACACAATATGAACTCATGACGACCGTGCCGGTTCCGAAGCTTATCATGAAGCTCGGCATCCCGACGATGATCAGCATGTTCGTCACGAGCATTTACAACATGGCAGACTCATATTTCGTAGGGCGGATCAATACGTCCGCGAGTTCTGCCACGGGCGTCGTTCTGGGCCTGATGGCAATCCTGCAGGCAATGGGCTTCATGTTCGGTCACGGCAGCGGAAGCATCATCAGCCGCAAACTTGGTGAGAAGGACATCGAGACTGCCAAGAAATTCGCAGCTACCGGCTTTTATTCGGCGCTGTTCTCAGGCTTTGCGATCCTCATTCTTGGAACCATTTTCTTAACGCCGCTCATGTGGCTCCTGGGCAGCACGCCGACAAACATTGAATACGCGAAGACATATGCAATCTGCATTCTCTGCGCGGCTCCGGCCTTGGTATCGAGCTGCGTAATGAACAATATCCTGAGGTACGAAGGCCGCGCGTTCTTTGCCATGATCGGCCTTACTTCGGGCGGTGTTCTCAACGTCTTCCTCGATGCGTATTTCATGGAAGTTTTGAACATGGGAATCCTGGGTGCGGGCCTTGCGACTGCCATCTCGCAGTGCGTTTCATGGGCGCTTCTGCTCACGATGTTCGTTCGCAAAAAGACACAGACTTCGCTCGCGTTTAAGTATGCTAAATTCGACATTAAAACTCTCGGAAACATAATAACGACGGGCCTTCCGAGCCTTGCGCGACAGGGCCTTGCGGCTATTTCGACAATGCTGCTCAACAATGCTGCAGGTGAATATGGCGACGCTGCGATCGCCGCCATGAGCATCACTAACAGGATCAGCATGTTTATCTTCAGCGCGGTGCTCGGCATCGGTCAGGGTTTCCAGCCGATCGCGGGATTCAACTTCGGCGCCAAAAAGTATTCCAGAGTTAAGAAGGCGTTTTTCTTTACGCTCATATTCGGAACGATACTGATGGGCACGGCGGCTGAACTGGTTTATTTCAATGCCGGCAGCTGCATCTGGTTCTTCAGAAACGACATGGAAGTAGTGAACATCGGCATTCCGGCGCTGCAGGCACAGTGCCTCGCGATGCTGATCGTGCCTTTCCAGGTGTGCAACAACATGCTGTTCCAGAGCATCGGTTACAAGTTCAACGCGACATTCCTTTCGAGCCTTCGAAATGGTTTATATTTTATCCCCATATTGCTGATTCTGTCTGTCGTATTGGGCCTTAAGGGAATCCAGCTGTCGCAGCCGATCGCGGATGTTATGACGAGCCTTACGTGCATACCTTTCACGATATCGTTCTTTGCCAAGCTCCCCAAAAAGGATCCTGAAGAGACTGAGGAGACTGATGGTCCCTCAGCTCGAAAGAAGGACGGTGCGGATTAATTTTGCGTTCTCAGACAAAGAATCACAAAGAACATTTAAAGAATAGGCAAAGATTATCAGCCTCCGGTTATTTAGAGTAGAGCCGTAGAGAGACTGAGGCATTTTGATGCCACTAAATTGAGGGACTGGTAATTATGACGATAATTCTTAAGATTGCTGAGATGATGCAGCTGCTTGACAAGCCGACGGTTTACATCGCGGTTTTTACGCTTTGCTGGTTTGTTGTGCTGACTGCTTTCGTGCTGATGAAAAAGCTCCACAACAAGGTTATCTGCGCTATTGTAGCAGCCGCGCCGGTGGTTCATTTCATTGTTTTCTTCATTCTGAATTTTACAGTCGGCGCGCCCATGAAGGCAATAACAAGACATGGTGTCTACCTGATCGCATCACTCATTTTCTGTCTGGTCGCGCTGGGCTTGCCCAGAAGGAAAAAGAATGTGCTCAAGCTGGTCTTGAGCGGCATTTCTGCGATCCTCATTACGGCATTTTCCATCACCGCGATCCTGGTCGACGGCATGGCAATGCATTACGGAAATTTCAGCCAGCCGGGTTACGGCGAATCGATGGCCGCGCTCATTACTGAGGTCGAGCAGAACTATGTTTTGAGAGACCACAAAGAGATCGATTTCGATGAGCTGCGCAAGGTCTACATTCCGCTCGCTGAAGAGGCAGAGAAGAATCACGACGAGGAGGCTTTTGCCGAAGTGGTCGCGAACTTCTGCTACGAATTCCACGACGGCCATTTCTATATCCGCATCACTGATTACGACTTGAGAGAAAGGGTGAACAACCGCATGTCCGGCAACGACTACGGCTTCTCGATGCTGAAGCTTGATGACGGTTCGGTCATTGCGATCCTTGCTGATGAGAACACGGAAGCTTCGAAGCAGGGCATTCATAACGGAACCGTGATCACCGCATGGGACGGAGTCGCAATCAATGAGGCGATCGAATCCGTCAGATGCGTCAGGTCCGCAATCCCTTTTCATTCATATCCGATCGAGGCGAATGAGGACTTGATCAGGCCAATCTATCTGGCAGGTCAGGGCGGCGACACCGTGGATGTAACCTTCATTGACGATTCCGGAAATGAGAAGACAGTTACCGTCCCGAAGATTGGCTGCTACTACGACAGACTCCTTGCTGCAATAACTCCTCTCGTCGACAAGAGATGTGAGGAATTCGGTTACGCGACGATGCTTGACGATCACGTCGGATATATCTGCATCCCGTGCGAAGAGTACGATAAGCTGCTTGACGTGACGGCTTCCTTAAACGACGACTACCCGGCCGTAAGAGAACTCATTACCTCAAGGATCGAGGGCCTCAAGGCGCAGGGCATGACCAGCCTTGTCATCGACTTAAGAGACAATGACGGCGGACTCGATGTCATTAACGAGGAGGTCGCGACGCTCTTTACCAAAGAGGAGATTCAGATCAGGGCAGGCATACCTGATGGCAACAAAGCTTTCGCTATGAGCGGTTATTGGATATGGACAGTTAAGGCAAACGGCTGCTACGCGGACATTCCCGTTGTGGCACTGGTCAACTGCGGATGCGCAAGCAGCGGCGACGTTCTGGCCCACCATTTATCGGAATGTAACAATGTTACTCTCATGGGTTATACGACTACATGGGGTTCGGCGCAGTGCATGGGCGGCGAGTGTCTGTTAAGCGGCGGCCACATCGAAGTGCGCTACCCGATTATGGCAACGCTCTACATGAATGGTGATGTATTTGTTGATGCCGGAAGGGACAGAGTAAGCACTATTCCTCTGGACGTGAAAATACCGCTCGACAGAACGGCAGTCAGCGTCATGTACGAGGACGGACAGGATTATGAACTTGCGTATGCGTGTGCTTATCTGAATGGGCAAATAGCCGTGTAAACTTCGTGCTTCACCTGGCCCGGTTTTTTGCAATAAGTTTGCATTTTCCGCTGGATTTGCAAACTCAGTGCAAACTTTGGCCGCTTATTTGCAAATAGTTTGCACGGCTGGGATGCCTATCCATCTCGAGCTCTTTCCCACGCCCAAATGACCCTTTTCGCACACTTCGGACCGTCTTTGCACGGGAAAATGTCAAAAGATTGCTAAGTTTCCATTAGATTTGGTAAAGAAAGTTTGATTTTAGGGTGTATAATCTGATTATTATATTTGGAATAACGGATAGGGAGGCCCCTTATGTTTTGTATGAATTGCGGACAGAAGCTGCCCGAAGGAGCAAAGTTCTGTAAGAGATGCGGTACGCCTCTTGGAGCCGTTTCACCTGATGGAGTTTATACTCCGGATTCTGATGAGGATGAAGAAGTCTCAACCAAAGAAGGACCTAGGCTCGGATCTTTCTCCGTAGATGGGGATGACACAGGCGAGAGACTGCCCCAGAGATCCGAGAGTTCAAATAACTATTTCTCAATGATGGGTTCGGCAAATTCGAATACGGTTCCGCCCAAGGAACCGACCGGCCCCAGCCCTTTCAAGCACACGGCTGAAAAGAAAGAAGCGGATAAGGCTCCTGCAACGCCGAGTGCGTTCAAGCCTGCTGCTCCCGCGAAGGAAGAGGCTCCCAAACCCGCAACGCCGGTTTCAAGCGCATTTAAACCGGCCACTTCTGAAAAGAAGGAGGAGGCTCCCAAACCGTCAGCTCCCATTTCCAGTGCTTTTAAGCCCATCGAAAAGAAGGACGAAGAGCCTGAGAAGAAGCCTGCAGAGAAGAAGGAGGCTGAAGCTCCCAAGAAGAGTTCTTTCCCGGGTGCATTCAGCAGACCTGCCGATACGGCTACTACAGCTAAGAAGGAGCCCGAGGCAGAGGCAGAAAAGCCGGCTGCTGCAGCTCCCATTTCAAGCGCATTCAAGCCCGCTGCTCCGGCTAAGGAAGAAGCACCTAAGCCCGCTGCAACACCCAGTGCTTTCAAGCCTGCCGAGAAGAAGGAAGAAGAGCCTGAGAAGAAGCCTGCAGTCCATAAGAAGGAGCCTTTCGCCGGTGCATTTGACCCGGTTGAGAAGAAGGAAGAGCCTGCTGAAGACAAGAAGCCTGAAGCAGATGCGAAAAAGAATACGCCCAGCCCTGACTTCCTGAAGCGCCTCGGATTGACCCAGGAAGACATAGAGCCTGCAAAGGACAACGGCGTAAGCTCGTCGCTGCCTCTGGGCACGGATGATTACGACGGTCCCAAGCTGGGATCTCTCGGATATGACGGAGATAACAGCGGTGCCAAGTTAGGATCCCTCGGAATGGACGGAGACGACAGCGGCGCAAAGCTTGGATCATTTGGCATGGATGGCGACAACAGCGGCGCAAAGCTCGGTTCTTTCTCAGTTGACGGAGATGACACGGGCGAGACACTGCCGCAGAGAAGCAGCAGCGAAAGCAATTACTATTCCATGATGGGTTCGATCAGTTCCCTGAACAAGCCCAATCCGTCCGCGGAAGAAGCGAAGTCATCTTCTTCCGAGCCCAGCCCGTTCAAGCCCGCTTCTGCAAAGAAGGATGAGGGTGATGCAGCTCCCAGTCCGTTCAAACATACAGCTGCTAAGAAGGAAGAGGCACCTAAGGCTGCTGCAACACCAAGTGCATTTAAGCCTGCTGCACCTGCTAAGAAGGAAGAAGCACCCAAGCCTTCAACTCCTATCTCAAGCGCATTCAAACCTATCGAAAGTAAGAAGGAAGAACCTGCGAAGAAGCCTGAAGAAAAGAAGCCTGAGGCTCGCAAGAAGGAGCCTTTCGAGGGTGCATTCAGCACACCTGACGAAACAGATAAGAAGGAAGCTCCCAAACCGATGCCTTTCTCATTGGGCAATTTCAAAACAGATGGCGAAATACCCAAGGGTTCGATCAAGGCAAGCTCATCTCTTGGCCTCGGCTTAGGTATGCCGGAAGGTGATCAGGGCAAGCTCGGAGCTTACTCCATCGACGGAGAAGACACCGGTAAACTCGGTTCTTTCTCAGTGGATGGCGATGATACAGGTGAGACACTGCCTCAGAGAAGCGACAGTTCAAGCAACTACTATTCCATGATGGGCTCACTGAGCTCAATGAATACACCTAAACCGGCTATTTCTGAAGCTCCGAAAGCATCTTCTGAGCCAAGCCCGTTCAGGCCCATGGGTTCAGTCAAAGCACAGGCTGAAGCACCGAAGGCAGAACCTGCAATTTCAAATGCTTTCAAGCCGCTCGGAACACCGAAGGCTGAGCCTGAAGCTCCAAGTGCTTTCAAGCCTCTCGGAACATCGAAGGCTGAACCTGAGGCACCTAAGGAACCTGCAGCTCCCAGCGCATTCAAGCCGCTCGGAATGCCAAAGGCAGAGCCTGAAGCGTCTAAGTCAGAGCCCGTTTCCGCAGCATTCAAGCCTGCAGAACCTGCAAAGGCAGAACCGGTTAAGGCAGAGCCCATCAAGGCTAAGGAAGAGCCCGCCCCCAAGCCGGCAGCACCAGTAGTGCATGTTTCTCCGGAAGCACCTGCGCCTAGTCCGCTGAAGCCGATAATCAACAGTGAAGACAACCAGGGCACATACAGCCCGTTCAGACCGATAGAATATACTGATGCTGACATCGATGCTTTCGAGGGTTCATTCAATCCGTTCAAGCCGCTCGATCAGCAGTAATGGGGTTTTAATATGATTTGTTCAAAGTGTGGACAGGAGCTTCGCGAGCAGGCAAAGTTCTGCTCAAGATGCGGAACTGAAGTTGTGGAAGCAAATCCGGTCATCACGGATCTCAAAACCGGCGACGAAGTTGAGCTGGGAACCATTCCCGGCAGCGCGCCCGATGCCGGCAAGCTCAAATGGCAGGTGCTTAACATTCAGGATAATATGGCGTTGCTCATCTGCAAACAGAGCATCTGCGTAAAGACTTACCACAAGACTCAGACAGAGATCACATGGAGTGAATGCTCGCTCCGTGAGTGGCTTAACGGCGATTTCGTAAATAAGTATTTCTCCCAATCAGAGAGAAATAGAATTCTCGCGTCTAACGTAACCAATGCTGATAATCCGCAGTATAAGACACCCGGCGGAGAGCCGACTACCGATAAGGTTTTCCTGCTGAGCCTGAGCGAAGCAGAGTTCCTCTTTGCAGATGACAGGGCACGTGCGATCGGTTCGTACTGGTGGCTCAGAACGCCTGGAATGTATTCCAATTTTGCGGCATGCGTAAATAAGCACGGTCATATCGAGCCGAGGGGTTACTATGTTTACGGTAATTCACTTTGCGACGACATCACGGTCCGTCCCGTAATGTGGATCAAGATCGGCTGAGTATAAATTCAAACAGAAATCAGGTTTTCCCCATGGATCAGCAGTCTTCACTTGTTGAACGTTTTTTAAGGTATGTACAGATCGACACGCAGTCGGATGAGGAATCCGCATCGCACCCTTCGACAGCCAAGCAGCGCGATCTCGCAAAGCTCCTTGTTGCTGAATTAAATGATCTTGGCTTGAATGTCGATTACGACGAACTGCACTGCTATGTCTATGCTTATCTGCCGTCCAACGATTCCGAGAATAAGGCCGAAGATCTGGGCTTCATAGCTCATCTCGACACTTCGCCCGCGGTATCCGGCAAGGACGTTAAGCCATACATCATCCGCGCTTACAACGGTGAGGATGACATCCTCCATCCGGATGAATTTCCCGAGCTCAACGAGCACATCGGCGAGGACCTGATCAGGTCCGACGGTACCACGCTTCTGGGCGCAGATGACAAGGCCGGCGTCGCTGAGATAATGGAGATGCTCGCGTATTTCCGGGCGAATCCCGACGTCATCCACAGGGGCATCGCAGTAGCGTTCACGCCCGACGAGGAAATAGGCGAGGGGACGGCATTTTTTGACCTGGACAGGTTCCATGCCAAGCAGGCTTATACCGTCGACGGCGGCAAGTTCGGCATCCTCGAATATGAATGCTTCAATGCTGCCATCGCAACCGTTGAGATCCGCGGCCGCAGCGTTCATACCGGCAGCGCGAAAGGTCTTATGATCAACGCATCGCTCCTGGCAACTGAGTTTATCAATCTCTTGCCCGAGGACGAGCGCCCCGAGACGACAGAAGGCTACGAAGGCTTCTATTATCTCGACAGCATCCGTTCCGACTGCGAGCACGCGCGAATGCAGTTTCTTATCAGAGACCACGATCTCGATAAGTTCGCAGCTCGAAAGGAATTCCTCCAAGACGCCGCGTTCACCATCAACGAGCGCTACAAGACTGAACTCTGCGACATCACCATTGAAGACCAGTATCCGAACATGGCCATGTTCCTCAAGGATCACATGGACCTCATAGAACGCGCGCAGGAGGCCGTCAGGAGCGTCGGAGGCAATCCGTCCACTGAACCTGTCAGAGGCGGCACGGACGGCGCGATATTGAGTTCCAGGGGCCTTCCTTGCCCGAACCTTGCAACCGGTGGCTATAACTATCACAGCCGTTATGAATTCGCTTCTATTCCTGAGATGGAGAAATCTCTTGAGGTTTTGAAATATCTTTCGAGATGTACATAAAGAGTACACATCGGCGTTATACCATTACTGCATCAAGAGAATAAAGGAGTGATTAAAATGAAGAATCCTGTAGTAATGGCATGGGGCTGCGTAGGCCTGATGATGCTTGGTGTTGGAGTAATGATGACATCTCTGGCATTCCTCAATAACATGACGATGGCTTATCTGTTCATGATCCTTGGAGGCATTATATTTGTCGGAGGAATCATCCTTCATTACGCAAAGGTAAGATGCCCGCACTGCGGTTCATATCTCGGCAGATTATACGGACCGAAGTGCCCGTTCTGCGGTAAGGATTACAAGAAGAATTAAGGAGCGGAAATCACACCGGGCGGAATTTACGCTCAAGATTCCTGTCGGATTTTACTCTCGCATAAAGGTCAGGATATTTGCAGGAAGAGCCTTCTGAAGGTTCTTCCTGTTTTTCGTCATCGGGACGGTTGCCGACATAGAAGATGACGGGCTTAGGCGAATCGTAGAGTTTCACCGACAGCTCTCTGTAATATGCGCTGAAATGATGCAGATACGGTGGCGTCATGGTAATGCTCTCGATGTCTTTATAAGGGAAATCCCGGCCGTTTATCTTCAGCGCCGTGGCATCGAATCTCAGAGATGTTACCGAATGTTTTTTCTCTTTTATCTTCAGTCTGACTGACAGGATCAGAATGATGATGATAAATATGTCTACGAGAATTTCTATTGCGGTATACATGATCTTCCGAAGTTCGTTTACGTTCATCGATGCAGTTAATGCAATTACCCCGCACGAGATGATAAATGCAATAACATATACGGCTACCGTTTTTATAGAAAACGGGTTCTGATTGGTTCTCGTATATTCGTCACCTTCGAGAGCCGTATATTCCTCATCGTCTCCATACATCTCATGCCTGGCGATATTGATTGAATCGGAAATTTCCATGAAGAGCTTTGCGTTTACAGGAACCTCAATTAGAAGATCACTCTCCGGATCTTCTTTATTCTCGAAAATAAGATCGAAATATGCCGTGAATCTGCTTGACGGATTGTTTCTGGATTGAAAGCCTTTATAGTCTTCGAGCGGATATACGCCGTGCGCTTTGTTTATGTTTACTTCCACCCGGTCTTTGATGATCCTGACGCAGACATCCTTGACCTTAAATGAATAATATAACCCGATGACAATACTTATTCCGGCACCGATGGCAACCATTGTGCCGACGGTCTTAAGATCATTTTCAATGGGGTCGTTGAATGTGGTTATTTTCCAGACGGCAAATACAATTGTGATAAACAGGCAGACCGCCATGGCAATGGCTGATCTTATCAGGAATGTTTTTATTCTGGCGTTTCTGTTACTGATTGTTATGTCGGTAAGATTTGTCCCCATGCAAATTATCCCTTATCAACAAAATATCCTGCTATCTACTGTTGATAATACCACTATATATTCAACTTGTTTTTCTTGCTTATTAGATTCTTATGAGCAATACTCTTTCAGATTGAATTTTGGGGGTAAAGTTATGAAAAAGAATTTACTGGCAAAGAAGTTCACGGCGCTCGTAATTGCCGCTTCACTGGTTGCAACGGTTGCTTCATGTTCTTCAAACAGCAGTGCAAAGGAGACTACTGCAGCTGAGACAACAACGGAAGCTGCTGCTGAGGAAAGCGTTGCTGAGACTTCAGATAAGACTGTTGAAGAAACCACTGAGGAAGTTACCGAAACAACGGTTGAGGAGACTACCGAGGAGGACATTCCCGCCGGCGAGTACCCTGAAGTTGACGAGTATTCAGATCCTGAAGTCAGAAAATGGGCTAAGTATTATCTCGATGAAGGATACAAGATCAGGAGCATCAGTGATGAAAGCTTCTTCGGCCCGCACAGCAACATGATCGAAGGCTTTGCAGCGGGAACGGATGACGATAACATCTTGACTCTGGACTTTGTAATGAAGTTCCCTGATTACGAATCAGCTGATACTTACCTCACCGGAGTAAACGAGGGCAAGAGAGGTCCTGTCGTAAGAGCAGACAACGGCGACGGCTCTTATGACATCGACATCCATGACGGCATCTGGACAGGCACGCTCTCAGCAAACAATGTTCTCCGACTGGTTTGCAATAAGAGATAAACTGCAGAAATTAAGTTGACATGAGGACTGTCTCCGGCTGCATAGCCGGGGACAGTTTTTGTTTTTGGGAGGCGATGCCTGTGTTTGAGAGGTTACACTTTTCCCGACACGAAAAGAGTTTGAAATGTAGTGTTTGGTGTAAATAGGGTCGGATTTACACCAAATACTACACTGAGGAACTGTTTCGGGTAGAAAAAAGTGTAAATAACAATCAGCGGTGCATGATAAGTACCGATACTTAATCCTCATCGCGAATAATCATGCACAATAAAGTAATATTTTAGGGTTAAACCCCGCATGAAACGCATTTCAAAAGATTTTTTCCATTAAGCAACATTCCATTCCCGGAGTGTTGCTTAATCATCAGAACGGCACGACATTAACGATATTTTTCTCTCTCCGTAGTTGCGATAATGAGCTTGCTAACCAAGACATGCTAACTACTATCACGAACAGGGAGGTTATCAGGATGACACAGACTAAGAACACAACAATGAACGTAATTCCCGGCATCAACGAGCTCAATGAGAGCCTGCTCGAACAGGTCAACCGTGAAGCCGAGAAAGAGAAGGAAGCAAAAGACACGGGTCTGGTCCATATGTTCATTGGCTGGATCAAAGACTGTTTCTGACTGGTAGCACTTCCGCAAACCACCTGGCTTAAATGCTATAATCAATCCGTCCGAAAGGTTCTCAAACCCAGGGACGGATTGATTATTTGGGGATAGATTATACACGTGCAACATTAACCGCCTGCATTCTGTATAGAGGATAATGGAGGAGATATCATATGAAACCTGAAATATATAAAACATCGAAAATATCAGCCAGGGCATTGGCAGCAATCCTCGCATTTGCCCTCATGACAGGCGCTCTCAGCGCATGCTCTGTCGGAGGAAATGGCAGCACGAATAATCCGGAAAGGGAATACGGCGGCGATTCCAAGCCCTCATATGAGTCCGCAGATGAGACAAATATAGACGAGACAGACGAAACAACTGCAGACGATACGACGGATGACGGTCCTGCGCCCGTGGCCAACCAGGACGGATACCAGGGTAACTTCAACATGGATGACTGGATTATCAGGGAGTTTACTGACTTTGACATTACTTATACCCAGTTCATCAACAGCGGAAGACATGGCAGAAGCTGCGAGATGGATTATCTGGTTTTCAAGGTTTATGAATCTGAAGCAGATGCACAGAAGGCTTATGAGCATTACTACGACCAGTCCAAGGATTACGACAGGGGCCATTGGGAAGAAGGCGCGAACTGGTTCATATCTGATGAGTGGGGAGTTATGGATGCTTCGATCGTATGGATGGTATACCGCGAAGGTAACATCCTCATAATTGCCGATCTTGCAATGAACGGAAAATGGCGCGTTTACGATAAGGAAACCAATACGGTGGAGTACTCTGATACGGAATCATCTTTCAAGGGGTTCGTCATGAATAATGTTGAGGAGATCGTCAAATTCGTTAACGAGTATTT
>Ga0265298_10008001_pt1 | contig 12749 bp, 14 predicted proteins | sample AusTroGonzalo_MG_3_FD_193486 | JGI IMG/M metagenome (GOLD analysis project Ga0265298, IMG submission 193486) | Bovine rumen microbial communities from tropical cattle in Woodstock, Queensland, Australia - Gonzalo_01 | ecosystem: Host-associated > Mammals > Digestive system > Stomach > Rumen ... | reverse complement strand
CGCGAAAGCCGCTCTCCCGGACATGGAGAGCGTGATTGAGGATGATTCGGGAGCTGATGAGGTATGAAATACCCGATCACGCCGGACTATCTGTCCCGCGTCCCGGACAGCGTTGTGAAGCTCTACCAAGACCTTGAGGATTATCTCATCCGCCAAATCTGCGGGAGCCTGTCTATCTCCGGGGAGCCAAACGCAACGGCCTTGGAGCTCATCCGACAGCTCCAACGGCGCGGAATGCCCTTGGAGACCATTGAGGAGAGGATCAAGCGGACGCTCAAGCTGTCAGATCAGCAGCTCAAAAAGGCACTGGAAAACGCCGTGCAGCGCAACAACGCCTATTATGACGCGGCCTTTGACGCGCTTGGTCTTGTGGAGGAACAGGCGCAGCTTGACGAAATGGCGGCGGAGATCGATTCCATCACCAGGCAGACGGAAAAGGCCATGCACAACATCACGCGGAGCATGGGCTTTGGTATGCGAGGCTTGGACGGCAGCGTGATCATTTGTGACGCGCAGCGGACCTATCAGACGATCCTTGATAAGGCAGAGCTCCGGGTCCTGTCATCCGGGGCCTCTTACAATGTGGCGATCCGGGACGGAATCAGGGAAATGACCGGGAGCGGCCTCATCGGTGAATGGGTCGAGTACCGGGATGAGGAGGGCAAGGTCTACCACCGCAACCGCGTTGATGTGGCGGTCCGGCGGGCCGTTATGACCGGCGTTTCTCAGATCTCCGCGCAGCGTTCCGAAATGGCTGCGGAGGAGCTTGACACCCCTCTCCGGGAGATCTCCGCGCACCGGGGCGCCCGTGACGTGGACGGCCCTCACGGATGGGAAAACCACAAGGAATGGCAAGGCAAGGTATACTCCACGGAGCGCGGGGATGACAAATACCCATACATATACACAGCTACCGGCTGGGGCGCCGTGGACGGCCTTGAGGGCGCGAATTGCCGACACATGCATTTTCCCTTTGTGGAGGGCTTTTCCGAGCGCACCTATACGGATGAGGAGCTTGCCAACATAGACAAGCCGCCCTTTACCTATCAAGGCCGGGAGTATTCCGCCTATGAGGCCACGCAAAAGCAGAGGGAAATAGAAACGGCCCTGCGGCGCGTCAAGCGCCGCCTCATCGGCTTTAAGGCCGCCGGGGATGATGAGGCGTACACCGCGGAGGCCGTCCGCTATCTGCGTCTCAATGAGGAATACACGAAATTCAGCGCAGCCGCGGACCTCCCCACGCAACGGGAGAGATCCAATATAGCGGAATTCGGACCGGCGGAGGCCAAAGCGGCGCGCGCCGCCGCCCGGTCCGCATGATCAGGATATAAGGCCGACGGGCTTTATAAATATTACAATCGCGCCCGAAGAACAGGGCCCGAAGAAAAGGAGATTGTAACAATGGCACTCACACGCGCATTTCTCAAAAGCCTTGGGCTTGATGAGGATAAGGTAACTTCCATCATCGAGGCCCACACCGAGACGATCAGCGGACTCAAGAGCGAAAAGGCCGCGCTGGAACAGCAGCTTGCCGATGCTCAGAAAGACGGTGAGACTCTCAAGACCGTCCAAAAGGAGCTGGACGATCTCAAAAAGGACGATTACAAGGGAAAGTATGAGTCCGAAAAGCAGGCCCACGAAGATCTGAAAGCCACTGTCCAGAAAGACAAGGATCGGGCAGCGAAAGAAACCGCTGTCAGGGCCTACTACGAAGCGAAGAACATCAAAGGCGCAAATCAGGCAATCGCCATGCGCGGCACCAACCTTGACGCCCTTGAGCTGGATGACAAGGGCGCCATCAAGGACACGTCCGCACTGGACGCGCTTGTTGCCGGGGATTTCAAGCCCCTCACCGCCGGCGCTCGTGTAGTCGATTCCGGCGGCGCGCTTGGCAACCCGGACAACGGCGGCAGCAACAAGCCGTTGAGCCTCAACGCCGCGCTTCGTGAAGCCTATAAAGAAAAATAACATGAAAAGGAGACTATGAAAAATGGCTGTTACTCTTGCACAGGCAAAGGTCGGCATGGCCGACAAGGTAGATCAGGCCGTCATCGATATGTTCCAGCGTTCCTCTCTGCTGCTGGACCGGCTGACGTTCGACGATTCCATTTCCCCCGGCACCGGGGGCAGCACCCTCACCTATGGCTATATCCAGCTCAAGACCCCCTCTCAGGCGGGCGTCCGCGCTATCAACAGCGAGTTCACCCCCGGCGAGGCCGAGCGGGAGGAAAAGACCACCGCCGCGATCATCATGGGCGGTTCTTTCCAGGTTGACCGTGTTCTCCAGAACACCAGCGGCGCTATCGATGAGCTGTCGTTCCAGGCGGAGGAGAAGATCAAGGCGACCAGCAATGAGTTCCACAACCTCGTGATCAACGGCGCCAAGGCGTCCCCCGCATCCGGCTTTGTCGCCGGGACCTTTGACGGCCTGCGGAAGCTGCTGGCGGGCACCAGCAATGAGTTCACCAGCTCCCTTGACATTGCCGACGATGAAGATCTCGCCGCGAGCTACAATCAGCTCCTCGATGAGGTTGACGCCCTTGTGGCGGCTGTGGACGGCGGCGCTGACCTGCTGCTGATGAACAAGAAAATGCTCCTCAAGCTCCGTTCCGCCGCCCGCCGCGCCGGTTACTATGAGCGCAACAAGGACGATTTCGGGCGGACGGTCGAGACGTTCAGCGGCATCCCCATGCTGGACCTTGGCAAATACTACAACGGTTCCGCCTCCGTGGACGTTGTGGAGACCGCCGTTGCCACCGGCAAGACCTCCATCTTTGCCGTCAAGCTGGGCCTTGACGCTTTCCACGGCATTTCCCCCATGGGCGGGAAGATGATCAACTCCTATATGCCCGATCTCAAGCAGCCCGGCGCCGTCAAGACCGGCGAGGTTGAGCTTGTCGCGGGCGTGGCGCTCAAGAACACGCTCAAGGCGGCTGTGCTGGGCGGGATCAAGATCGTAAACCCTTGATTAGCCTGTCTGTCGATACCGACGGACTGACAGGCGCGGGGGCGCTGCTTGGGAAAAGCGTAGGCGATTTGCAGGCGGACATTGAGATCGAAAACGGTGAGCTGTCCGGCACGTCACTTTATGTGACCGGGTACACCGGATTTTCGGGCGACGTGAGCGAGCAGAGCGGCAATTACCTTGCCCTCCATGCGAGTTCCACCGTGCAGGGCGCCACGCTGACCGCGCAGCTTGTCGGAGGCATCCATGGGCCTGTTACCCTTGACGGGGACGGCATCGTTATTTTCCGCCTGAATGAGAACGCAACCGCGGTCAAGTTCACGGCGAGCAAGGACGGGTACACCATGAATGAGCTGACCATCCCCTTTGGCGACGAATTCACTATGCAGGCGCAGGGAGGTTGATCAGACATGGTTACGAATGCCACCACCAAACCGGAGAGCGAGCCCAAAAAGAACACCGGTAAAAAAGCCGGAGAGAAAACCCCCTCCAAGTGAGGGACAGAGAGGGGCGTCAACATGATCTATGCTGATTACGCCTATTATACCGGGGCCTATTACGGCGATATGATCCCCGAATCCGATTATCTCAAATGCGCCGCAAGGGCAAGCGACTTTATTGACCGGATCACGATGGACCGGGCCGCCGCTTATGTGGCGGCCCACCCGGACGATGAGAAAGTCAAAAAAGCCTGCTGCGCCGCCGCGGAGCAGTATTACATGATCGGTATTGCCCGCGCAAACGCGGCCTCAGAGGACGGCGAAATCTCCTCCGAAAGTGTAGGCTCCCATTCCGTGACCTACCGCTCCGGCTTGGCACAGGCCGATTCCCTTGAGGCTGTCATGCGCAAGGCCGTCACGGCCTATCTCGCCACAACGGGCCTCTTGTATAGGGGGGTGAAGAATGTACACGCCTCATATAGTTACGCTAATAATGGCTGACGAAACGGATGACGGAATGAATTATAATTCCGTCATCCTTGACGGCGTTTTTCTGGACCTTAATCAGCGGTCCAACATCAACAAAAGCGGCCTTGCGGACGCGGACAGGGCAACCCTGTTCATTCCCTTTTCCGTCAAGGCATACGTCCCGGCGAAAGCGGAAACCGGCCTTGCGATTGCGGGGCAAGCCGTGGCAGGGTACGCAATCGCCGGGAAAACAGAGCATATCAAGACTTATCTCACGCCCAAGGCTTATGCTGCGCTGCAAGATAAATATGATCACTGGACCATTTTTGACGGCGGCGAGAGCAGCGGAGCGGATTGCTTTTTCGTCAAGGGCGTGATCGATGAGGAGGCGCTTTCTTATGCCGAAGCCGTGAGGAAATATGATTTTGTGTATCACGTCTCTACCGTGGATCTCCGGGATTTCGGGCGGAGGCGGATGCAGCATTGGCAGGTGGGCGGAAGATGATCCATGTCACCCTTGAGCGGAATATCGATCCGGCCCTCTTGTCGGGCCGCGCCATGAAGCTTGAACGGGCGCTTACAATCCAGATCCACAAGGACACGGATAAGTTTGTCCCCGCCCTGACAAAGAGCTTTGCGCAGCGGTCCCACACCATAGGGAACAAGATCATCTATCCGGGCCCGTATGGACGCTATCTCCATGAGGGAAAGGTCATGGTCAACTCCGTGACCGGCAAGGGCCCTATGCACATCCCGGAAGTGGGGTACAGATGGCCCCGCGGTGCGATCCTCATGCCTACCAACCGCAATCTCAAATTCAACACGTCGGTCCACGCCAAGGCCACGGATCACTGGATGGATCACTCAAGAGCGCAGAACATGAAGCGTTGGGAGAGAATGGGGGCGAAGATATACACCGATGGCTGAACGTATACGGGAGCTTGTGAGCGTCACCCAAAACGCAGACATTGAGCGGGCCGTTGTGGCTTGGCTCAACAGCTACGAAAGCAAGCCCTGCCGTGTAGACTACGGCTTTCTTGGCAAGAACAGCGGCCTTGCCGTCGGCACCATTCAAAGTGCTTTCAAGGTCAGGAAATACATCAACGGCGGGTATCTTGCGCAGTATCAGTTTGAGCTTGTCTATCGTCTCATTGCCTCCAATGCGGATGAGCGGATTACCGCGGATGAGCTCTTGAACACCATCGGGGAATGGATGGAGAACAACATCCCGGCCCCGCCCGCAGGCGTCAACCGCTGGAAGATCAACCGTACCACCGGCGCGGCGCATATCACGTCCTATGACAACGGGGCGGAGGATCATGCGATCCAAATGACAATCTTTTACGAGGTGATTTAACATGTCTGATGTGACTTTCAACAGCAACGCGGGAGAGACCATTGCCCGCGAACTTATGATTGCCTACCTCAACACAGGCACGGCGCTTGCGCCCGTGTGGTCCCCCTTTGGCAAGCGTGTTGAGGACAGCAGCGCCGAATATGATTGGGATTCGGAAACGATCCGTGATATTATCGGCAACGTCTTTGGCAAGCTCAAGAAGCCTATCGTTTCTCAGGAATTTGACCCGTGGGATCTGGACGGCGACGACGCCGCGGCGGTGAGGATCTGGAATCTTGCCGTCAAGGATCAGGATGCTCATGCGCTTGCCGCACAGGACGTTCTTGTGGTCCACTTTTACGCGGGCACGGCGGCAACTCCCTTTGCGGAGCGATACCCGTCGAGCATGATCGAAGTGGGTGAGATCGGCGGCGAGGGCGGCGGAGATCTGCACATTTCCACCACCGTCACATTCGGCGGGACGCGTGCTGTCGGCACCGCCGCAAAGGATGCCTCCACTGGCGTGGTATCGTTTACTCCGGCGTCTTGAGCTGGGCCCAGCATACAAAATAGAAGGGAGCTTTTCACATGGCGAAAACGATCAGCTTTGCATCTGGCGTGCAGGAATTCAGCCTGAACGGCAACGTCACCGTCTTTTTCAACCCCACGGATTCCGCTTTCATCAACCGGGTGTTCGATGGCGTCAAGGCGCTGGATGAGAAAGAAAATCAGTACCTTGCCGCCCTAAACGCCCTTGAGGACAATGAGCAGGTTTTTGAGCTTGCGTCTGCGCACGATTCGGAGGCGCGGGAGATCATCAACGGCATATTCGGGGACGATGTATGCGCGGCCATTTTCGGGGACATGAATATATCGGCGCTGGCGGACGGCCTCCCCGTGTGGGCGAATTTGCTCATGGCGGTCATCGACACCTTTGACGGCGAATTTGCAGAGGAGAAAAAGAAAACGAGTCCGCGGGTTGCGAAGTACAGCGCAAAATACAGCAAACGTGCCAAGTGACAAAGGGGCGCCCCACGTGCGCCCCGCTTTTTTATGCTATGAAATACGATCTACCGAAAACAGTTACCATTCGGGGCAAAGAGGTCCCGATCCGATATGATTTCCGCGTGATCCTTGAGATCATGTCCATGCTCCAAGACCCGGAACTTGACGGGACAGAAAAGACCGCGGAGCTTTTGGAAATGTTCTATCTTGAACCCGTATACCCGTTTGAGCGCCGGGAGGCTGTGGACCGTTGCTTTTCGTTCATGGACGCGGGCACGGACAGGCCCCAAAAGAAGCACCCAAAGCTGACCGATTTTGAGCAGGATTTTGAGTACATCATTGCTCCGGTCAACCGCGTGCTTGGCTTTGAGAGCCGGGCCGTTGAATATGATCCAGAAACCAACACAGGGGGCGTCCATTGGTGGACGTTCCTTGCCGCATATATGGAGATCGGCGGGGATTGCCTTTACTCTCAGATCCTATCCATCCGGGACAAAAAGGCCCGCCGAAAGAAGCTTGAGAAATGGGAAAAGGATTGGCTCAGGCGCAACGCGGATATTGTCAATCTCCGCACAAGGTACACCGACGAAGAAAACAAGCTCCTTGAGAATTGGGGGAAAGGGGGTTAAACCATGGCAGCAGACGGATCTATTGTGTTCCGTGTGGATGCAGACGATAAGGACGCTCAAAAGAAACTCTCTCAGCTCCGGCGTGAAATGGAAAAGACGGCAAAGGCAATGGACTCCAACACCGGGAAGCACAACGCCATTGTCCAGCAGCTTGAGGAGGCGCGCGCCGCCGCCCAAAAGACAGCCGCGGAGATCCAAGAGATCCGGGAACAGATTGTGGAAAACGAAAGCGTCCTCTCCGGTAAGACCGGGGACGTTGACATTGAGGAATTCCTTGCCCGGAAACAGGCGCAGGGCGAATTGACCTATGAGCTCGCGGAGCAGGAAAAGCTTTTGCAGCAGCAGCAGGCCACCGTCTCCAACCTTGAGGGCCAAGAGGAGAGGATTAGGGCTACACTGGAACAGCAGACGGCGCAGCTCCAACAGCAGAGGGATGAGGCCGGGGCCGTTGAGCGGACCCTTGCAAATCAGAGCTCAAACATCTTGCCGCAGCTCCGGGCCGCCACGGATGCCGTGACCCGCTCCATGCGTCAAGGCGTCAAGAGCATCCTCAGATGGGGCTTTGGGATTCGGTCAGCGTTCATCCTCATGCGGCGCCTGCGCAGCACGGTCATTGAGGGCGTCAAAGCCTTTGCCGAACAGGATGAGGAGACAAAGAAGAATATCAACAGCCTCAAATCCGCGCTCTCCACGCTCAAGGTGAGCTGGGGAGCGGCTTTCGCGCCTATCCTGAATGCAGTTACCCCTATGCTCCAAAAGCTCATTTCATGGCTCACAGCAGCCGCAAACGCGGTCGCCATGTTTTTTGCCGTGCTTGGCGGAAAGAGCACCTATAAACGGGCCGTAGCGGGCAATGAGGCCCTTGCGGATTCCTATGCTGGCGCTGGCGCCGCGGCAAAGGACGCTCAAAAGCAGCTCATGGGATTCGACAAGATCAACAAGCTCAACGACAACGACTCCAACAGCGGCGGAGGGGCCGGGGCAGGCGCAAAGCAGCAGTATGAGGATGTTGCGGTCAACCCGAAAACTGTTGAGTTCTTGGAAAAAGTGAAAGAGCATTTGCGGGAAGTGCTGATTATTGCCGGGCTTGTCACCGCCACCCTGCTTGCGTGGAAAATCTCCTCTCTGCTTGGCGTTTCGTTTACAACCGTGCTCGGTATTCTTATGACGATCCTCGGAACGATCATTTTTATCAAAGAGGGGTTCGATGCCTGGGAAAACGGCGTGAATTGGGACAACCTCACGGGCATGATCGAGGGCGCGGCCCTCGCTGTGGTGGGCCTCGGTCTGGCCTTTGGCACCACCGGCGCGGCAATCGGCTTGATCGTTGCAGGCGTGGCAATGCTTGTCATCGGGCTCAAGGATTGGATCAAGACCGGGAAGCTCTCCACTCAGACGTTCACGCTCCTCACAACGGCGGTCCTTGCGCTGGGTGTCGGCCTGTCTCTGCTCACAGGCTCTTGGATTCCGTTGCTCATTGCTGTGATCGCCGCCGTGGCCCTCGCCTGCTATAAGTATTGGGATCAGATCAAAGCGTGGTGGAATGCCAATGTGCAGCCCAAGATTGACGGCGCCATCGACCGCGTAAAACAGAGCTGGGAGCGGTTCAAGGAATCGCTCGCCAACCTCCGTGATTCTGTGGAAAAGCGGTTTTCCGACATACGCGAAAAGATCTCCTCCACTTGGGAGAACGTGGTCCAGAAAACGACGGAGCTCAAGCAGAAGATCACGCAGAAGTGGGCGGAGATCCGCACGGGGATTTCGACAAAGATCAGCTCCATCCGCTCCGATCTTTCGTCCGGCTTTACACAGGCCAAGAACACGGTAATTCAGAAATTCGATGACATGTGGACCGGGATCAAAACCAAGTGGGAGAACATCAAGAGCACGATTTCAACAAAGATCTCTCAGATCAAGGGCCTGCTCAATTTCTCCTGGTCGTTCCCGAAACCAAAAATGCCGCACTTTTCGTGGACATGGCAAGACGTGGGCGGCCTGTTTTCCATCCCGAATCTCTCTGTTCAGTGGTATGGAAAAGGCGGCGTCTTTGACACGGCATCCCTCATCGGCGTGGGCGAACAGGGCAAGGAGGCGGTTGTACCTCTTGAGCGCAATACCGAATGGATCAACGGCCTTGCGGATTCCCTTATGGAGCGCATGGCGGGCAACCGGTACGCGGACTATATCACGGGCAGACCGCTCCCGGCGTTTGCGTCCGGGCAGGTCGTTCCCCCGCGGGCCGTGGACCGGGAAAGCCTGTTCACGGATGAGGACATGAAGCGCCTCGCCGCCGCTTTTGCCTCCGTGCTGGGCGGGTCCGGCGGGCAGCACGTCACAAAGCTTGTCGCAGACGGGCGGGAGCTGGCGGAGGTCGTTGAGCCCTATTTCAACCGCTTTGAAAGGAGTCGCGGAACACGATGATTTTCACGATAGACGGATTCGATATTGTCCCGTTCATTGCGGAAAACGGCATAGACTGGACGCCAAACGGCATTGACGGCCCGGACGCCGGACGTGTTCTCAGCGCGGACATGGAGCGGGATCTTTTGTGCTACAAGGCGGAGGGACAGATCTCTTGTGTCTGGATGACCAAGGATCAGGCATACCAGCTATACAGCCATATCTTGCCGGAGTTCGTAACCATCGTTACGGACACGATCCCGTGGATATACGGCACTGTAACAAAGCGGATGTATTCCAATGCCGCGGCGTCAACGCTGCTTGAGGAGTATACCGACGGAACAAAGATCTATGGAGATTTGTCTTTCCCCTTGATCGAAAAATAAGCGGGTGAGGAAATGAGGGCAACAAGTCAACTGTATAAAACGCTCCGGGCAGCATCCGGATCTTTTTATGAGCTGCGCATCACCTGTGGACAAAACACATACGGCAACACCCGGCTCAAGTCCGCGAAGATCTACCCCGCCCTTTTTGATGGGTCCGGGCCCAAGATCGGGCAGGCATACACCGCCGAATGTGATCTGACCTTGCGGGAAAACTCCGCAAACTGGCCCCGCGGCGCGGAGTTCACCGTAGATCTCCGCATATGTAGCGCCGACGAAACAGAGCACTCCGAATGGCTGACCATGGGGACGTTCAACACCGATCAGCGCAGCAAGACGGAGAACGGGGACCTTGCCATTGTCGCCTTTGACGATATGCACAAGCTGGAAACGTCGTGGTCCGACAAGATCCCGGACGCGGATCTCCCCGCGGTCTGGCCTATCACGTCTCAGGCCATGGGCGCCCTGCTTGTGGAGGCCACGGGCATTGAGCTTGATTCCCGGACGGTCCTTGATGACACGGTTGCCTGTTGGGGCCTTGACACTACCAGCACGGCGCGGGAGCGTTGGCAGGATATAGCAGCCGCCCACGGTGGAAACCTCATCATTACCCCGGAACGGAAGCTGCGCCTTGTCCCGTTCGTGGACAGCGGCATTGAGGAGGAATGCGCCATTGCGGGCATTGCCCTTGTCGGAGTCGCCGTTGTCGGCACCGGAGACCTCTCAGAACTCTCCGCCGACTATATCCCCGTGGGGATGAACTGCAAAAAGCTCAAGTCCTCCCCGCCGCTGGACCCCATCTCCGCCGTCTGTCTGGAAACGGAGGCGGGTACAATGGCGGAGGCCGGGACCGATTCAGGCTATAAGCTGTCGGGCGTGTGCAATTTCTCTGACTCTCACGGCCTTGCCGCCCTGTGCCTGTCCAAGGTCACGGGATATGTCTACCGGCCCTTTGAGGCGGAGAAAGCGGTCCTTGACCCGGCGGCGGAACCGGGGGACCTCATCGGCATACCGGGCGGGATCTGTCAAGTCATGTGCCTCAAGTGGAATTTGGGGATGCACCCACGGGCGGATATTTCCGCGCCATTTGATGCGGAGATCGATCACGAATACACGGTTGACAGCGCCGCGGCGAAGTCCCTCAAAAAGGCGCTCTCCGCCACGGCGGACCTTGAGCGCCGGACATACAGCGCCATTGAGCAGACAGAGACCTCTATCATGCAGCGCGTGGGCGAGGAATACGCCACCAAGGATGGCGTCAATCAGGTCACGGAGCGGATCGAGAGCGCGATCATCCAGACAAAGGATGAGATCACCGTCGAGCTCAACCGCGTGGAGGCCGTGGGGGATGACCGCTATGAGGAGCAGCAATCCTATCTCCGGTACAAGGACGGAATACTGACCCTTGGCAAGTCCGGGAGTGCATCCACGCTCCGGCAAAGCAATGAGGGGCAGGGACTTTTTATGAACGAGGACGAAACTTTCCATGTAGACCAAAACGAAATGGTCTCCCCCAATAAATTCCGCGTCCCGCTGGGCGGCTCCGTCCAGATGGGGGATTTCATCTTTCAGCCGCGGACAAGCGGCAATATGAGCTTGCTTTGGGTAGGTGAATGAGTATGGCACAGATCTATTTTTCCGATGATTACCGCAGGCCTCTTGATTCCGAGGGGAATGTCATTGAGCCGGAGGGAAAAACGCTCACTGTCGCAAATCAAAGCCTAAAATGGTATGAAGTGCTTTACTTGAGTTACACCGACAACAGCGCTACCCCCGATCCGGTCTTGCATGTAAGCAGCTATTTTGCCCCGAATGATGGAGAGGAGGCGAACTGGAACAATTATCATTTCCGGGTAAAAATAGAGATCTCCACAGACGATTTCGCCACCGTTGCGGTTACTGACTATGCAACGGCGGTCAATGATTGGTTTGTCCGGGGTCCGTATGGATTCGACTATTACGCAAGGGCGAATTCAAACAAGCATGGGCGGTTGATTTTTCAGTATGCGTACTACGTATCCAAGTCTATTGCACTCCCGTTCACCGGCTGCGCGTATAAGGTGAGGCTTACCCCGTCCTATTACTACTATTCCGGGAACTGGAACGATCTGTACTTTGCCGCAAGCAAACAAGAATTCGGGAGCTTTGCCCCCGCCTATGTCCCGATCACGCCCCCGGCCCATGTGTACGGAAACGACGTGAACGATTTTGCGGCGAGTATTGCCGCGATCTATATCTCAGAGATCGCCGTTTCGGCAATCGGCGGGGGCTATATCCTTGGCGGCCTCAATGATGCGGTCCGCACAGCGGATTACCCGTACATCAACACCGGGGAGGCGACAAGCCACATCTATTGGTATCCGCAGAATACAGCCAATTATGCAGACGCCACATACAACATGACGCTCACGATGAAAGTGATCGATCCGGGGGACCCTGAATATATCATCGTTGTCGGGAAAACCGTCATAAGCGGCTCTCTGGAATTCCTTGCCGAAAGCCCGGAAACCATGTTCTCCGCCACCGTGGAGATCGTAGACCCGTCCGGCCTGTATACCGATTACGGGTATTTGCTGCGCAACACGGAGGCAACGGTTGTTTGCCGGGCGGTGATCGCGCCGCGCTATGGGGCGTCCGTGACGGTCGCTTACCGGCCCTTTATCGGCGCAAACACCGGGTACAATCAAGGGTATGGGACCGGGTATTCCCGCTATTACAAGGGGACGGTCCCCCAGACAATTGAGATCGAGCAACAGATCCCGGGGAGCGGGAGCAGCGGCACAACGGGGATCAAGGTTTTCGGTATCAATTCTGCGGCCCTTGCGAGCCAAGAGATCAACGCGCAGATCATTGACTATGCTGTTCCGTCTTTCCCGGACGTTTCCATTCACCGCTGCAACGCCGACGGCACCGCCAATGACAACGGGGATCACTGTAAAATAGAGTGGTCCGTCTCCATCGTCCCGATTGCCAATCAAAACAGCAAAAACTTGACCATAGAGCACCCGGAGGGAACCGCGAATATCGCACTGACCTCCTACGGGCAGGCCGGAATCCTCATTGTGGAAGCTGACACGGAATCGGCCTATGACATTGTTTTTACGCTGACAGACGATCTCTCAG
>Ga0265298_10007999_pt1 | contig 12750 bp, 15 predicted proteins | sample AusTroGonzalo_MG_3_FD_193486 | JGI IMG/M metagenome (GOLD analysis project Ga0265298, IMG submission 193486) | Bovine rumen microbial communities from tropical cattle in Woodstock, Queensland, Australia - Gonzalo_01 | ecosystem: Host-associated > Mammals > Digestive system > Stomach > Rumen ... | reverse complement strand
GCAATCGCCATTCCCAACAGGTCGGCCACCTTTCCCATTGTCTCGGCACCACCAACGGGACAAGAGAGTCCGTTGAGGCTTCCGGCATCAGCCCCTTTCACGAGGGCATCGGCCATACCGCTACAGCCAGGGAATCCACATCCGCCGCAGTTGGCACCAGGCAGCAACTCGCTCACCTGCGCAATACGGGGATCCTCATAGACAGCAAACTTCTTGGAGGCAGCAAACAGCACGACAGCTGCTATCAGGCCGATGGCTCCCAAGACGATTACTGCAATTAAGATGAAATTCATAAATGCTTATTTTATTAGTTATGTTATTCTATCTGAAAAGAGATACCACGCTGGATGCGGTCACGAAGCAACCACAGCGCAAAATAGTAAGGCACCAGCGATCCCAAAGCTAAAAGCGCGGCAACGCCCTCATCAGCCGTAAACCGCAGCGCAATCATCAACACGCAGACCAGCAGCAAGAAAGGCACGCCGAAGCCCAAGAGCAAAGCCCTATTCGCCACATCCCTCGAAGCCCACACCGTCACCTCCTGCCCCGTCGAGTACTTGGCTGTGTCACAGCCAAACACATCCACCATCTTCACCTTCGACTCAGCGGCATTACAATGGCTGGCCACCTTGCAGGCAGCACATGCCGACGTCTGGACGATACGCACCTTGATGCAATCACCCTCTATACGCTCTATAACGCCCGAATGCGAGATCTTCTGACTCATGGAAATGCAATGAAGACTTTACATCTGCAAAGGTACTACATATTTATCAAAAAACAAGCGAAAACAACGTTTTTTTCCGAAAAAAGGTCGTAATCGTTTGCGGTTTCAAACTTTTTTATTACTTTTGCGGTGAGAAAGCAGAAATCAAATGAAAGCGACAGAACAGACATTACAGCAAATCGAGCGTGCCATCCGTAAGACTGCGGAAAAATTTCCCGCTGATCCCGAGACTTCAATCATGACCGACGTCCATGTAAGAGTCATCCAGGATTCGGGCGAGTTAATCACCTTCGACGATAGTGAGGAGGAAATCACACGCTGCATTATTGAACAGTGGATAGACAACACCGACGATGACTTCTACACAGCCATCCCGCCGATCATCCGCAAGTGTATCGACCGTCAGAAAGCGTTGGTGGACAATATGGGTATCATGAAGCCCTACACATTTGTGCTGGAAAACGACGAGAAGGAGCCGTTGGAAGAACTCTATATCGTAGACGATGACCTGGTGATCATCGACAGCGATATGATGCAGGATTTAGACAAGGACCTCGACGAATTCCTCGACAATCTGCTGAAAGACGCCTAAGCCCCTATCCCCTATTCGACGATATCGTCGGAACCGTTCTGCTCGTAGTCGATTTCCTGATCTTCTGAGAACTTGCGTGACATATCTATGTGGTACACCCTCTGTACCTCAGCCTTGAACTTACCCGAATAGTCGGTCAACCGCACCTCGTAATCACTGGTAATGACAAAGTCCTGAATGAGCTTATCCTCAGGATCGGCCAGTTCGTTCTCCTTCTGTTCCTCCTTACTGGTGGCATAGAGACAGAGCTTATCAACGGGCATAAATTCATCGTCGAGCGAATAGAGCCAGAGTGAGTACAGGCCGTCGCCCTCGTCGGCAGCAAGAATCATCAATCGGGCACCTGCACTCTCAGGCAGTGCGATGGCCTTGGGATCAGTACGACCTTCGAAATTCATAAACTTCACCAGTTCGAAAGGCACCGAAGTATAGTTGGGCAGATACTTCACATAATCCTCCGAATAGCGCACAGGCAGCGGCTGGATGTTCAGGCTGTCGAAAAAGAGTTGGATAGGACTGATATCCTTGCCGATATGGACACCCTGCATCTCCAGTTGCTCGATGGTCTCGAGTCGTGCGATACTGTCGAGTTTCTGCTGCATATCAGCAGGCGACATCCGCTTGTTGCCACACGCAGCCAGCAGTACGACACCCAGCATCGGGAGAAAAAACAGCCTTATCCGTTTCATAACTTTACCTTCTTTTTCACAATCTTACCCTCATTCTGCAAACGGTTGAGCGCCGTTACCACATACGTGTATTTCTGACGACCGTCCTGATAAGGCAATTTGTAGAACGGGTGCGTGGTAACAGCCACCATCTTCGAAGCATCGTCGACATTGATCTTCTCACCCTTGGCGAAACGATACACCACATATCGCGTGGCCGTATCACGCCAGTCCTTACCCTTGGGTTCTGTCCAGAAAAGGATATAGCCATCTTCCGTCCAGATGGGCTTCACCTTGCGCACCTTACCCGGTGTCTTACTGTCGATGAACGACATATCGGGCTGTAAGGCAGGATTACGCCAATAGGTATTGCGGAGGGCGGTACCATAGTTGCCCACATTATCGACAACAGCCTTTGCATACCACAACACCGATCCCTTCACACCCGGCAACTGCTGGTGGAGGCGCATCTTGGCAGCCAACTGGTGACTGTTGGGATTCTGGGGATCAGCATTTTTCACCGTACGTTCCACGTCTTCACCGATAATGAGAGGACGAGCTGAGGCATACTGGTTCCACCATTTGATAAGCGTATCATAATCAGCGGCTTTGTTGCCAATCTCCCAATAGATCTGCGGCACGTTGTAGTCGAGCCAGCCATTGTTCACCCACAGCAGGATGTCGGCATAGAGATCGTCGTAGTTCTGCAGGCCGTTGGTATTACTGCCAACCGCCGAACTGCGCTTGTTGCGATAGATGCCGAAGGGCGAGATGCCAACCTTCACCCAGGGCTTTGCCTCGTGAACGGTCTTGTAGAACTGCTCAATAAAGAGGTTCACATTATAGCGTCGCCAGTCGTTGATATTCTTAATACCATTGTTGTAATCCAGAAACTGTTCATCGTCAGGAATGGTCTCACCTTGCACAGGATAGGGATAGAAGTAATCGTCCATGTGGATGCCGTCTACATCATAGCGGGTGACGATATCCTTGGCCACCTCGCAGATATAGTCGCGATTCTGGGGCAGGCCGGGATTGAGGATAAACATACCGTCGTAGGCAAAGCAGCTCATCGGTTCGCGAACGGCAATATGATTAGAGGCTAACTGCTTGGTAGTCTTCGTCTTAGCACGATAGGGATTGATCCAGGCATGCAGCTCCATCCCACGCTTGTGACACTCAATGATCATCCATTGCAGGGGATCCCAATAGGGCTGTGGAGCCTTGCCCTGCTGACCTGTAAGGAAACGGCTCCAAGGTTCGAGTTTACTCTCATAGAGGGCATCGCACTCCGGACGCACCTGGAAGATAATCACATTCACACCATCCTTCTGCAACTCGTCGAGCTGATAGGTCAGCGTCTGCTGCATCTTCTGGGTGCCCATCCCCTGGAATTGTCCGTTAACACACTGAATCCACGCACCGCGCATCTCTCGCTTTTGGGCGAGAGCGAATAGTGAATAGTGAATAGTGAATAGTATCAATACCAGTTTCACTACACGCATCATCACAACTGATTTCCGATTCTCCATATTCTTTTCTTTTTTAATTTTCAAACAAGTTCAGCTTCTGCTTTCGCGCTTCCTCCAAGCTCTGTAGGGCATCCTGCTCCTGATGATATTCCTCGCGCAGATGCTCGTATTTCTCTGCGAGTTCCTGCTCCACCTGCTGCTCCTCGCTCATCAGTCTGGCAGCCAACAGGGCATTCTGTGAGGCATCCTTCAGCCAGACCACAGGCCCCTCATACACAGGAGCAATCTTCAGCGCTACATGCAGTTCGCTGGTGGTAGCACCACCAATCATAATGGGGATGTTCAGATGCGCCCGCTGCAATTCACGGGCCACATTCACCATCTCCTCCAGACTGGGGGTAATCAGTCCGCTCAGGCCGATGATATCCACCTTCTCCTCCTGTGCCTTGCGCACTATCTGCTCTGCGGGCACCATCACTCCCATATCGATGATCTCATAGCCGTTGCAGGCCATCACCACACCCACGATGTTCTTGCCGATATCGTGCACATCGCCTTTCACCGTAGCCAGCAGCACCTTACCGGCGCTCTTGCCACCTTCAGCCTTCTCGGCCTCTATATACGGCTGAAGGATACTCACGGCCTGCTTCATCGTGCGGGCGGTCTTCACCACCTGAGGCAGAAACATCTTACCTTCGCCAAACAACTGCCCGACGGTATTCATACCCGTCATCAGCGGCCCCTCGATGATATCCACCGCGTGAGGATATTTCTTCAGCGCTTCCTGCAAATCTTCCTGCAAATGGTCGCCGATTCCCTTCACCAGCGCCTGCGCCAAACGCTCTTCCAATGTCACATTGGGGTCAGGATACTTTGTGACATTGTTTGCGTCAGGAGATGTCACAGAGTGTCCTGACCCTGTTGTGACATCGTCTGCGGCGAGCGCATTAGCCAGCTCTATCAACCGCTCTGAGGCATCGCTCCTGCGGTTCAGAATCACATCCTCAATAATATCAAGCTGTGCTTGAGGGATATCAGCGTATGTTACTTTCGTCGAGGGGTTTACGATACCGAAGTCCATACCCTTCTGAATGGCATGATAGAGAAAAACGGCATGCATCGCCTCACGGATATAGTTGTTGCCTCGGAACGAGAAACTCAAGTTACTCACACCCCCGCTCACGTGGGCGCCAACCAAGTGTTCCTTTATCCAGCCCGTTGCTCTGATGAAGTCTGCCGCATAGCTGTTGTGCTCCTCCATACCCGTTGCCACAGCCAGCACATTGGGGTCGAAGATGATGTCCAGCGGATTCATACCCACCTCATCAACGAGCAGCCGATAGGCCCTTTCGGCAATCTCTATCCTGCGCTCATAGCTCGTGGCCTGACCCTGTTCGTCGAAACACATCACCACCACCGCAGCACCATAGCGCATCACATCGCGGGCATGCTCCAAGAACTTCGCCTCACCCTCCTTCAGCGAGATGGAGTTGACGATGCTCTTGCCTTGCACACACTTCAATCCCGCCTTGATCACCTCCCAGTCGGAAGAGTCGATCATCACGGGCACACGGGCGATATCGGGCTCTGCAGCGATACGGTTCAGGAAATTCACCATCTCCGCCTTCGCATCCAGCAGACCGTCGTCCATATTAATATCTATCACGAGCGCACCGTCAGCCACCTGTTTGCGGGCTATACTGAGTGCCTCGTCGTAGTTTCTTTCCTTAATCAGTCGGAGGAACTTGCGCGAACCTGCCACATTACAACGTTCGCCCACATTCACAAACTGCACCTCGGGTGTGAGGTCAAGCCTCTCCAGACCGCTGAGCCACATGGTCTTGGGTTTCTCCACTGGCACATGGGGCTTTTTGCCAGCCACCAGTTCACCATAGCGTGCGACGAACGTCTCATCAGTACCACAGCAGCCGCCGATGATATTCACCAGCCCTTCGTCCACCAGTTCACCCATCTTGGGTGCCATTGTCTCGGCCGTCTCGTCGTAGAGCCCCATCGAGTTGGGAAGTCCCGCATTCGGATAGGCACTAATATAATAAGGTGCCACGCGGGCCAGTTGTCTGAGGAAGGGCTTCATCTGCGTCGCGCCAAACGAACAGTTCAGTCCGATGGAGAAGATGGGATAAGTGCTGACGCTGGCGAGGAAGGCCTCAAGCGTCTGACCGCTCAGCGTGCGCCCTGCCAGATCACTCACAGTCACGGAGAGCATAATAGGCAGTTCAACACCACGCCGCTCCATCACCCGCAGGGCGGCATCGATGGCCACCTTGGCATTCAGGCTGTCGAAGATGGTCTCAATCAACAGGGTATCCACCCCACCCTCTATCAGCGCGTCAATCTCTTCGTCGTAGGCCACTAACAACGTATCGTAGTCGAGGTCTCTGGCAGCAGGGTCGCTCACATCGGGCGACATCGAGCAGGTCTTATTCGTAGGTCCGATAGAGCCCGCCACATAGCGAGGCTTCTCTTCGCTCAAGAACTCATCGGCCACCTGCCGTGCAATTCTTGCGCCGGCGAGGGCCATCTCATAAGACATATACTCCAAATGATAGTCAGCCTGAGAGATGCGCTGCGAACTGAATGTATTGGTGGTGATGATATCGGCACCTGCTTCGAGATAGGCCCGATGAATATCGGCAATGACGTCCGGGCAGGTGATTGAGAGCACATCGTTGTTGCCCTTCAACTGTCCCGGAATATCCTTAAACCGGTCTCCCCGGAAGTCAGCCTCCCCGAGTCCGTAGGTCTGGATCTTCGTCCCCATCGCTCCGTCGAGGATAAGCACCCGTTCCTTGATGATATCGTTAAGTCTACTCTTCACCTCTTACTTCTTACTTCTTCCTTCTTACCTCTTACCACTATTTATACACCTACATCGCCCGGTCCATTTCTCTCCGGTCTTCCTTCTCCTTGAGCGTCTGACGCTTGTCATACTCCTTCTTACCCTTACAGAGGGCGATATCCATCTTGGCACGCCCCTTGTCGTCGATAAACACCAGCAGCGGCACAATCGTGTAGCCCGTCTGCCTCGTAGCGCTCTCCAGTTCCCTGATCTCACGCTTCGTCAGTAGCAGCTTGCGGTCGCGCTTCTGTACGTGATTGTTATAGGAGCCGTAGAAATACGGGCTCACGCTCATCTGCTTCACCCACAGCTCACCATTGATCACGGTGCAGTAGGTATCCACCAGACTCGCCTTGCCGAGACGGATACTCTTGATCTCCGTTCCCGTCAGCACGATGCCGGCGGTATAGGTCTCGATGAAGAAATATTCAAACGAGGCCTTTTTATTCTTGATTTGTACCGGGCTTTTCTTCCGCAGCTCTTCTTGTTCCTTGTTCACCTTGATATTTTACAATTTGACAATTTACAATTTACCATTTATTGAGCAATTGTATCATTTCACTACCGCAAAGCGGTCCAGATTGTCGTCGATGTAGTGGGCGATGTCGTCCATCCATTCCTCTTCGCTCTCCACAAACTGGTCGTCGAGGTCGTCAAACTCCGGGAACCGCTCAAACAGCGCCATAAACTCCTCCTCGTTACAGTCTTTCTCTATCTCCTCACGATGTTTGAGCCAGAGGGTGTGCCCCTCGTATATCAGTTTCGAGAGATCGCGCATCCCCCACAACTTCACGGCCTTGGCAAAGGGATTCTTGAAGATAAACTCACCCAGACCGTTGTGTATCAGCTGTACAAAACCGCCGTCCATCACCTCCTCGTGCAGCATATCCCACGCCAGCAAGGTAATCTGGTCGCTGTTCAGTTCACCCATCGTCTCGGCAGTCAGTTCCCCGCCTATCGCCTCACGAATGGCATCGACAAACACTTTCACAAAAGCGTCCATCCCTTCCATCGCTGCCTGCTGCAGCCGTTCGTCTTTGACAATCACTTCTTTCATAACTGTGTGCGAATCTGCGTGCAAAGGTACGAATAAATGAGCAAAATACCAAAATTATTCACTATTCACTTTTCACTATTCACTTTTTTTTGTACCTTTGCACCTCGAAACAATATAAACCAGGTATGAATAAGTACATCATTGCCTTCGTTCTGTGCTCCTGCATGACTTCATGCATCAAGGACGAGGCCAAAAACAATGAGTGCGACATCGAGAGTGCTTGGATAGAAGGCGCGGAATTTGAAAAGAACTTCTTCCAGGTTACGGATATGCGCAAAGACAACATCAGTTCTACGGAGACCAACATCACTTTTGGCGTGCGACCGCTGCGCCAGGTACCGATATCCACTCAGCTCCCCATTCATTTCAAGATCACTCCCGGTGCCACCATCGTGCCCGCCAGCCGTCCACCCCAGGACTTCACCAAAGGTCCTGTCGTCTACACCGTCACCTCTGAAGACGGACAGTGGAAGCGCTCCTACAACGTGAGTATTCAGGAAGTAGCCTTACCCGTACAGAAACTCAGCTTCGAGGATGTAGAGATTCAGGAGGTAGGCGCCAGAAACCAGATGCACATCTTCTACGAGATGGCCCCAGCCGATGAGGGCGGATCGGAGTCGGCTCATCGCAAATACTGCTGGGCATCGGGCAATGCGGGTGCCGCGATTCTCAAGACTGATTCCAAACCCGAAGACCTTCCCACCTATCAGTCGCCCGACGGCAAAGAGGGAAAGTGCGCCTGTCTGAACACCCAGTCCACCGGTGCCTTCGGTGCATTGTTCGGCAAACCCATCGCTGCGGGCAACTTGTTCTTGGGCGAATTCATCATAGAACATGTGACGAGCGACGCCCTGAAAGCCACCCAGTTTGGTATACCTAATCCCAAGGAACCCGTACGCATCACCGGATGGTATAAGTACAAGCCGGGCGAACAGTTCACCGACAAAGACATGGAGGTGCATACCGACCGCAAGGATGAGGGCAGCATCTATGCCGTCTACTACCGTAACCAGGATGCAGAGGGCAACAAATACATGCTCGACGGTCATGCGGTAGAAGACCTCGACAAGCTGATGGACAATCCTCAGGTGTATAAGGTGGCCCGCGTGGCTTCGCTGCCCCCCACCGACACATGGGCACAATGGGAAATGTACTTCGAAGGCAAGGATGCTCCCGACGACCTCGTGCAGGCACAGGGATTCAACCTGGCATTGGTGTTCTCGTCGAGCAAGGACGGCGCACAGTTCGAAGGCGCCGTCGGCAGCACACTGTATATCGACGAAGTTGAAATTTCATACGAGAAGTAAGTAATATGAAGAAAACAATTATATTCGCAATCGGAATGATGGTGCTGACGTTTGGAATGGTCGGTACCGCGAAGGCAGGCACCCTTGAGGAACTGCAGTTAAGAGCCCGCGCCGGCTACAGCATCGGCGGCACAACCCCCATCCCACTGCCCGAAACCATCCGCAGCATCGATAGCTACAGTCTCACACCGTCGTTCATGGCAGGTGTCGACGCCCAGCTGCCCCTCAACCAGAAATGGGGCATCACCGTAGGCCTGCACTTCGAGAACAAAGCGATGGAAGGCGATGTCACCACCAAAGCCTACCACATGGAAGTAGTAAAGGGCGACTCCAAACTGACGGGTCTCTTCACGGGTCACGTCAACCAAAAGGTGACACAGTGGATGCTCACCATCCCCGTCCAGGCCACCCTGCAACTGGGTCAGAAACTGTCGCTCCGCGGCGGTCCCTATCTCTCGTTGCTGGTAAGCAAGGAGTTCAGCGGCATCGCCTCCGATGGATACTTGCGCGAGAACAATCCCACGGGCGCCAAGATCCTGATGGGTAATAAGGAGGGCGAATGGGCCACCTACGACTTCGACGACGACATGCGAACCCTCCAGTTCGGCATCGGCGTCGGTGCCGACTGGCAGGTTCACAAGCGCATCGGTCTCTCAGCCGACCTGAACTGGGGCCTCACCGGCATCTTTCCCTCCGACTTCAAGACCATCGAGCAGACCCTCTACCCCATCTACGGCACCATCGGCGTGTTCTACAGACTGAAGTAGGAACATTGAGTCCGTCGAGCATCACAGTAACATTATTAAAACAATTTATATGCATAACAAAATCACAGAAGGCTACATGCCTTTTATGGGATACAAGACCTACTACCGCATAGTGGGCGATGTTTCGGAGAAAACACCTCTTCTGTTGCTCCATGGAGGGCCGGGAAGCACGCACAACTATTTCGAAGTGCTTGATGGCATTGCGGAAACAGGGCGGCAAGTCATATCCTACGACCAGATAGGCTGTGGCAATTCCTATCTCGACGGCCATCCCGAACTGTGGACGCAGCAGACCTGGATAGACGAGCTCATCGCCATCCGCGACTATCTTCACCTCGACACCTTGCACATACTCGGCCAGTCGTGGGGAGCCATGCAGGCCATTGCTTATGTCATAGACCACCAGCCCCAAGGGGTCAAGTCGCTCATTCTTTCTTCCGGTCATGCCTCCAGCAGCCTGTGGGCAAGTGAACAGCACCGGCTCATCAAATATCTGCCAGAGGAAGACCAGGAAGCCATTCGTCATGCCGAAGCCACAGGCAAATGGGATGATCCCGCCTATTTACGAGCCAACGACCATTACTTCGAGCAGTTTGTCATCAGTGTCGACGAACATTCGCCCGAATGCATCCGTCGTCCGAAGCGTGCAGGAGCCGAAGCCTATCTCTATGGCTGGGGGCCCAACGAGTACCAGCCTCTCGGTAGTCTGAAAGACTTCGAATACACGGATAAATTAAGTCAGATCTCTCAGCCTACCCTCATCTGTAGTGGCACACGCGACATCTGTACCCCCGTTGTGGCGGCCTCGCTTTACGAGAATATACCTAACAGTCAATGGCATTTGTTCCGCTACTCCCGTCACACGTGCTTTATTGATGCCCACGAGGAGTATTGCCAGGTGCTCACCCGCTGGCTGCAAGAAAATGATTGAAAATCATGAGGACAGGCACCTGGGTATATATCCATACGCCTGTCTGAAAACACCCCTATCGGGTGTAATATACATAAATAATGTTAAGATTATACCCTTTCGGAGCCTTTTGCTTGCTTAATTCAAGAAAAAGTACTAAATTGCGCCCGAAAAGGTATAATTGGTATGACAGAGACATTACTTTCAACCACTATTAAGCAGCTGCGCAAGGAATATCACCTCACGCAACAAGACCTCGCCTATAAGTCGGGTGTAGGTCTCCGTTTTGTTCGTGAACTGGAACAAGGCAAGCCTACCGTCCGCGTGGATAAGGTTAACCAAGTGTTGGAACTATTTAATCTTCAGTTAGGCCCCGTGCCTATCGTAAGGAGGACTGAGTAATGAGACAAGGACGAGTATTCTGTAATGATGTTGCTGCTGGCATTATCACCGAAGACGAACATGGCTATACGTTTGTCTACGATGAGGCGTATCTCAGTCTGCCTGGTGCCCAGCCCGTCAGTCTGACCTTGCCCTTGCAACGGGAGCCGTATATTAATAACGTGATGTTCTCATTTTTCGATGGACTGATTCCAGAGGGGTGGATGCTGAATATCGCGGAACGTAACTGGAAGATTAATCGTCGCGACAGGATGGGACTGCTGCTTACTTGTTGTCGTGACTGTATAGGAAACGTCAGTATTATACCCATCGACACGAAGGAGGAACGCGTATGAGGAAATGTCTTTGTTGCTATCAGCCACTGAATGAGGGAGAAAAGGATTATCATCCCAGATGTGCCAAGCGGTTCTTTGGACAGGCTTCAGCCCCCGTATTACCCTACACCAGAAAAGACATCAATCAACTAGCACGGGTGGTGGTGGAAAGTCGCACTACAGTAACAGGCGTCCAAGCCAAATTGTCGATGGATTTGGAACACGATGCATACGGACATGCCCAAAGGCTGACTATCGTTGGTGTGATGGGCAGATATATCCTGAAACCTCAGACGGAGCAGTTCGAACGCCTGCCAGAAATAGAAGACCTGACGATGCACCTCGCAGAAATTGCCCGTATTCCAACAGTACCCCACGCTCTAATCCGCTTCGAGGATGGTGAATTGAACTACATTACTCGTCGCATAGATCGTACCGACGATGGACGGAAGTTACCGATGGAAGATATGTGTCAACTCGGCGGCAGACTGACAGAACAGAAATATCAGGCCAGTTATGAAACCATCGCTAAGTTGATAGATCGCTATTCGAGCGTGCCCAAGCTTGATATGATTAATTTCTGGGAACAGGTGGTTTTCTCATGGATCGTTGGAAATGCCGATATGCACTTGAAGAACTTCTCGCTCATCAGCGAAAAACCAGAAAAGTACGTACTCACTCCAACCTACGATCAGGTGTCGACAGCCATTGTCATGCCTGAAGACGCCGATGAGCTGGCCTTACCGCTGAATGGCTTCCAGAAGAAACTCCTGGCGATAGATTTTGTTCAGGCGATGGAGAATACAGGACTGACAAACCAGATGGCACAACGAATCCTCAACCGATTCATATCACTACAAGAGAAATGGTTCGCCTGCATTGACGATTCTTTTATCTCCGATGCACAGAAAACTCAGTTCAAAGAACTCATCAACAAACGAATTGCCACAATTATCAGAATGTAGAAAATCCTTCGTCCTCATTTCACTATCTCTCAGATAGTTATGAGTGGTGGCGGAGAATTTGTCTGTGGCTATCACCATCATCCAAGCGTAAAATTTGAAATCTTCATATTCATTAAAAACTAAGTTCTGCATCCCCGCGTTGATAGTTGATCCAACCGTCGGGTTCTTTGACGTAATAACCTTGGATGCGGAGGGTGGTTGTATCGGCGTATGCGAAGGTGAGGACGCAGGAGTAGGCCATGTAGTCTCGCCCAGCATCGTCGTATGTGGCGGTTAGTTCCAAGCAGTTGCGCTTCTCGCCGCTGCTCCCCTCTGGACTCCAGTATCTCAGCTGCCACGTCCCCGTGAACGTGCCGCTCAGTTCAAAGTCTTCCCAGTCGGTATAGCGTTGCTCGCCGTCGATGGTGACGGGCTTGCGAGTTTGCCATTTGCGCATTCCCGTCAGCGTGCCGTCGACCTGGAACGTGAGGCGCTCATAGTAACGTTGCGTGTCACTGATGTTCTTGTAATGCCATGTGCCGACCATGAGCGGCCCGTACTGCTCATTCAGCTGCACGGTCTTTTCGTATGCATCCGGGTCGGCATATCTTGGCTCATCGCTGCCGCAAGAGGCAAATGCGAGGGCGGCAATCAGGAGGAAGAGAAGTTTTGCTTGTTTCATTTCTGTCTTTTATTTGAATATGCTTTCAAGTTTCCTTGTCAGCGACTT
>Ga0265298_10007998_pt1 | contig 12750 bp, 9 predicted proteins | sample AusTroGonzalo_MG_3_FD_193486 | JGI IMG/M metagenome (GOLD analysis project Ga0265298, IMG submission 193486) | Bovine rumen microbial communities from tropical cattle in Woodstock, Queensland, Australia - Gonzalo_01 | ecosystem: Host-associated > Mammals > Digestive system > Stomach > Rumen ... | reverse complement strand
ATGCTTTTGGTGCTTTTCTGTTTCACGGCAGAGACAGCTATGGCACAGGTGCAAACCTATAAGGAGATGCACAAGGTGAAGCGCAAGGAAACTATATTCGGCATCGCTCGTGAGAACGGTCTTACCATCCAGGAACTGATTGATGCCAACCCGGAGATGAAATTACCCGGTTACGAACTGAAGAAGGGCGACTACATCAGGATTCCTTTCCCTTCTGACAATACCAATGCTGTACCGGCATCTTCAACACAGGAAATTAATATGCCTACCAAGCCACAGGTTGTGGTGACGGATATGCGACAGCGTGAGATTCGTATAGGCATCATGCTGCCCTTGCATAATATCAATGGCGACGGCAAGCGTATGGTGGAATACTATCGGGGCATACTGATGGCTTGCGATAGTCTGCGTGCCAATGGCATTTCGACTGATGTCCGTGCGTGGAATGTGGCAGAAGATACGGATATCAATGATATCATACTGCAAGACCCGCATGTTGAAGACCGTGACTTGATTATTGGTCCGTTATACACCAAGCAGGTTAAGGCATTGGGTGATCTTGCCCGTCAGCGCAACATCCGCGTGATGATTCCGTTCAGCATCAATTCGCAGGAGGTGTTCAGCAATGCCCAGATATTCCAGGTGTATCAGAATGGCAATGTGCTTAACGACGGCTATGTGGCCCGCTTTTACGACCGTTACAAGAATTATCATACAGTCATTGTCGACTGCAACGATAGCACCAGCACGAAAGGTGGATTTACTTCGGCTTTGCGTCGCAAGCTGGAAGCGGAGGGCAAGAAGTACAGCATCACCAATCTTCGTTCGAGCGAGGCTATGTTCCAGAAGTCGTTCTCTACCACAGAACCTAACGTCGTCGTGCTGAATACCAGTCGTTCGCAGGAGTTGAACGTTGCCTTTGCAAAGCTCAATGGCATGGTGATGACGCGTCCTCAGATACAGGTCACAATGTTTGGCTATCCTGAATGGCTGATGTATACCAGTCGCCATCTGGACAATTTCTACAAGTTCGACGTCTGCATACCTTCTACCTATTATATGAATCCCGTATCGGCACGTACTTCCCACTTCAAGCAGAAGTATCGCAAGTTCTTCCATCAGGATATGCAGAACTACCATCAGCGTTACGCTGTGACAGGTTTTGACCACGCCTACTTCTTTATCAAGGGCTTGCACATGTATGGTCAGAATTTTACGGGTGCATCAGGCATGGTAGGCTATACGCCGTATCAGACACCATTGCACTTTGAACGTCTGAATGGTGGCGGTCTGCAGAACCGTGCGCGCCTGTTTGTGCACTATACCAAGGATCAGCGAATAGAAACCATCAACTTTTAAAGGGAAAAAAGTAAAAGATTTAAAAAGTAAATAGGTAAAAGAAACATGTACATAAATAAAGAGGTATATAGGGTGATTGGTAAATGGGCAAAGATTTTTTTACCTTTTTACCTCTTTACCTTTTTACCTTTAACCATGAAGGCACAGGTGGGCGAATACCGTACCGACTTTGCCATTGGTGGCAATGCTGGCTATATGCTGAGTAACGTCGGTTTCATTCCCGAGGTACCACAAGGCATGTTGGGTGGACTGACGGGTGGCTTGACCATGCGCTATACATGTGAGAAGTATTTTAAGAGCATCTGTTCCATTGTGGCTGAGGTCAATGTGGCTCAGACGGGATGGAAAGAAGATATCAAGGATACCGACCGCCAGCCCGTTTATTATGCCGACGATACCAATAAGCTCAATCCGCTGTTCTACGAACGAAAGATGACCTATCTGCAGATTCCCCTGATGGCCCGCATGGGGTGGGGACGTGAACGCAAGGGTTTTCAATTCTTCTTCCAGGTCGGTCCGCAGATTGGCATGTTCCTGGGTGAATCGACGTCAACCAACGTGGTACCGGGTAAGGCGACGTTGAATGCACGCACGTCGCAAGTGATTGCTCAGGACACGATGGCTGTCGAGAAGAAGTTCGACTACGGTATTGCTGGTGGCATTGGTTTGGAGTTCTCACATCGTAAGTTGGGCCACTTTATGATAGAGGGCCGCTATTACTACGGACTGGGCGACATCTACGGCAATTCGAAGAGCGACTATTTCGGACGAAGCAACCTCGGGCAGATTGTCATCAAGGCCACTTATCTCTTTGACCTGGTGCGCACTAAGAATGACAAAATCAAGTAGCAAACTTTGAAAGAATAAATAATAAACGAAATAATAAATAAAAACCAAGAATTATGTTTGAAGGACAACCGAAAGGTCTATTTGCGTTGGCATTGGCCAACACTGGCGAGCGCTTTGGTTACTACACCATGCTGGCCGTATTTGCTTTATTCCTGAGAGCCAATTATGGATTGTCGCCCGCTATGGCCGGCACTATCTACAGTGCGTTTCTCATGTTTGTGTATTTCTTCCCGCTTATCGGTGGTATGATGGCCGACAAGTTCGGTTTTGGCCGTATGGTCACCACGGGCATCATCATCATGTTTGCCGGCTACCTGCTATTGTCGGTGCCCTTGGGCGGCGACAGCGTGGCATTGGTTGTGATGCTGGCAGCTCTGTTGCTCATCGGCTTTGGTACGGGTCTCTTCAAGGGTAACCTGCAGGTTATGGTGGGCGACCTCTACAACGATCCGCAGTATAAGGACAAACGCGATGCAGGCTTCTCTATCTTCTACATGGCTATCAATATCGGTGCTTTGTTTGCTCCTACGGCAGCCATCAAGATTAAGGAGTATGCTGAGTTGTCGTTGGGCTATAGCTCTAACGATGCCTATCACTTCTCGTTCGCTGTGGCTTGTGCCTCGCTGATTCTGTCTATCGCCATCTATTACATCTTCCGCTCGACGTTCCGTCACACCGAGGGAGGCAAGAAAGATGCTGCTAAAACAGCGGACAACAGTTCAGCCGCTGTCGAAGAGCTGTCAAAGGAAGAAACCAAACAGCGCATCGTGGCCCTGTGCCTTGTGTTTGCCGTGGTTATCTTCTTCTGGATGGCCTTCCATCAGAACGGTCTGTCGCTGACCTACTTTGCTGACGAGTTCACCGCTCAGTCGGCTGAAGGCTTGCAGGCCATGTGCTTCAACGTGTGGAACCTCGTAGCCGTCATCTTCATCGTCTATGCCCTGTTCTCGCTGTTCCAGTCGAAGACGGGCAAGGCTAAGGCTGCTGCTACCACTGTCATTCTTATATCGCTGGCTTTCCTCTGCATGTCGTACGATGCCGATGGCAGCATTACGGTGTCTGCTCCTATCTTCCAGCAGTTCAACCCCTTCTATGTGGTAGCCCTGACACCTGTGTCGATGGCAATCTTCGGTTCGCTGGCTGCTAAGGGCAAGGAGCCTTCTGCACCTCGTAAGATAGCCTACGGTATGATTGTGGCTGCTGTGGCTTATGCTCTGATGGCTTTCGGTTCATTCGGACTGCCCATGCCTCAGACGGAGATGGGTGCCGACGGCAATCCTGTGGCCGTACATGTGGCTGACGTCACGCCCAACCTGCTTATCATGGTTTACCTTGTGTTGACCTTCGGTGAGCTGTTGCTGTCGCCTATGGGTATCTCGTTCGTGTCAAAGGTTGCTCCTCCCAAGTATAAAGGTATGATGATGGGTGGTTGGTTCGTAGCTACGGCTATTGGCAACCAGCTCGTCGTCGTTGGTGGACTGTTGTGGGGTGCTGTTCCCCTCTGGGTATGCTGGAGCGTATTCCTTGGCGTCTGCCTCGTAGCAGCTATCTTCATGTTTGCTATGATGAAGCGCCTCGAAAAAGTCTGCTAACAGACTAACAGCTATCATGAGTTTTATCCCATTCCTCGTACTGATAGTACTCATCACGTGTTGCATTGCCGTTTTTGGCAATGCAACGCTTGATGGTGCCAGTCAGGTGTCGCTGTTGGTGGCTTCGGCAGTCAGTGTACTGATAGGCCATTTCTCCAAGCGACTGGAATGGGAGAATCTGGAAAAGGAGATTTCCGACAAAATATCCAGCTGTACGCCCGCTATCATCATCCTGCTGTTGATTGGTGCCATCGGTGGCACATGGATGGTGGCAGGCATCGTGCCCACGATGATCTATTACGGCATGCAGATTATCCGGCCCGAGGTGTTTCTGGTCAGTAGCAGCGTACTCTGTGCTTTGGTCAGTCTGATGATTGGCTCGTCGTGGACAACCGTCGCTACCATCGGTCTGGCACTGATGGGCATCGGTAAGGCGCATGGTTTCGACGATGGCTGGATAGCAGGCTCCATCATTACGGGCGCTTATTTCGGTGACAAGCTGTCGCCGCTCTCCGACACCACCGTATTGGCTTCCAGCGTTTCCGGCACGCCGCTGTTCACGCATATCCGCTATATGCTGTTTACTACGGTGCCCACGTTTTGCATCTCGCTTGCGATTTTCCTCATTGCCGGTTTCACGATGAATGTGTCGGGTCATGGTAATGTGCAGGAGTTCATGGAGGGATTGCAGCATACCTTCGTCATCTCGCCCTGGCTCTTGATTGTTCCTGTGCTGACGGGTGTCATGATTGCCCGTCGCTGGCCATCTATGGTTGTGCTGTTCATGGCTATCCTTCTGGCGGTTGTCGTTGCTTTGCTGGTACAGTCGCAACTTGTTCATCAGATTTCTGGCGAATCCGAACAGGGCCTCCTTGTGTCTTATAAAGGTATGATGCGCGTGTGCTATGGCAGCACCGATATTGATACGGGCAATGCCGTGCTCAATGAACTGGTGCATACCAGCGGTATGTCAGGTATGATGCCCACCATCTGGCTCATCATCTGTGCCCAGACGTTTGGCGGAGCACTCACGGCTACTGGCCAGCTGCAAGACCTGATGCGCATCGTTTTGCGTTTTGTCTGTGGTACGGCATCGCTTGTTGCCTCGACGGTTGGCACGGCTTGCTTCTGCAATATCGCGATGGCCGACCAGTATCTGTCCATCATGCTCTCCAGCTCGATGTTCAAGGATACCTATCGGCAGCGGGGTTATGAACCGCAACTGCTCAGTCGTTCGTGTGAGGATGGTGCAACAGTTACCTCTGTGCTTGTGCCTTGGAATACGTGCGGACTCACGCAGAGCACCGTGCTTGGCGTGGCTACGCTGACCTATCTGCCATATTGCTTCTTCAACTACCTGTCACCACTCATGAGTATCTTCGTGGCTTCCATCGGATGGAAAATCAAACGGGCTAAAGTCCTGAATAATAACGATTAAATAATAGGGATGCTTGTGCGAAGCCTGTTCTTTATTATTTTTTATTTATTATTCAGCCCTGTAGGGGCGCAGACGCTGACGATGGTCGAGTTGAACTGCGAGAACCTCTTCGACTGTCATCATGACTCTTTAAAGCAAGACCAAGAATGGTTGCCTGATGGCGTGCGTAAATGGACGCCTGACCGCTATTGGCGCAAGGTGAACAACATCGGACAGGAGATTATAGCATGTTCGCCTGATGCCTTGCCCGACCTAGTGGCTCTGGTAGAAGTGGAAAACGATTTGGTCCTGCGTGACCTGACGCGCCGTTCCCTGCTGCGCAATGCCGGCTACGAGTATCTGATGACTGCGTCTTCCGACGTTCGCGGCATCGATGTCGCCTTGCTCTATCAGCCCTTTTCCTTCCGTCCCGTCTGTTACGAATGCCTCGGCGTCGACCCCTTGGAAGGTATGCGCCCCACGCGCGACATCCTGTATGTGCAAGGGGAGACCGTGAATGGCGACACGCTGCACGTCTTCGTCGTCCATGCCCCCAGCCGCTTTGGTGGTGAGAAGGCGACACGTCCCAACCGCCGCGTCGTCATGGAACGCCTTGTCGGTGCCATCCGCTTGCTGCCGCCTAATGCCAAGGTCATCGTGGCTGGCGACTTCAACGACTATGCCGACAGTCCCTCGCTCCTGTTCTTAGAGGACATCGGCCTGTGCAACGTCACGCAAGACGCTCAGGGCAGTTATGGTGCCCGCGGCACCTATCGCTACGAAGGCCGCTGGCAGAGCATCGACCACGTGCTGGTCACTCCCGTGCTGCGCGATTCCGTCGCGCAGACCTACGTCCATGACGCCCCCTTCCTGCTTGAGGAAGACAAAAAGTACGGAGGCGTCAAGCCCCTCCGTACCTATAACGGCTACCGCTACCAGCGCGGCTTCAGCGACCACCTGCCATTAGTTGTCCGACTACGTTTTTAAAGCAGAAATGGATTACCAGTCCCTATGATCCAGAGTCTATCACAGGGAACAGAAGGGAGTCGAATTTGTCCAAAACGAAAAATATTTAGCCATAAGCGGTGATTTTCTCAGATTTTTTGCTTATCTTTGCCATGTCATTGATTAATTTCTGTTGCTTTGTTTTTGCAGCACCAAGGTAAGTGAAATTTCTGATATGGCAAAATCCTAAGCAACTTTTTGTTGCTCAGACATTTATAATGAAAGTTAAACTAAAATGCTGCGGAATTTAGGAGAATTACAATTATGAAAAAAAATTCTTTGTTGAGTGTGATGGCTATCATGATGGTCATAATGATGAGTGTTAGCTTTACTGCCTGTAGCAGTGATGATGATAACAATGGTGGTGGTTCCAATTCCGTGACGAAACATATTGTTGGAACGTGGATAAACGGAGGTATGATTGTATCTTTTTATAACAACGGAACAGGTTTTATAGAGAATTCTTCAAATACATCTAAATTTCCTAACGGCTCGTTCAAGTACGGCAGTCCATACGAGGTGGAAACTGAAAAGGAAGAGACATGGTTCCTCATAAAAGCTACCTGCACCTCTGATGACTACAAAGGAAAGATTATTGAGTGGGAGATAGGGTATAAACTTAACGATGATGGTAGTACTAAATGGATTAATATAGAAGGCACTATGTTCTACGAGAAATAACCCTATGTAAGAGCACCCAAATCTGGGTGCTCTGTTTTTGTTCGTCCCGCACGAACGTATTCTAACGGGTGAAAGTCCCTACCGCTACGAAGGACGTTTGCAGAGCATCGACCACGTACTCGTTACTCCTGTGCTGCGCGACTCAATTGCGCAGACCTACGTCCATGACGCCCCCTTCCTGCTTGAGGAAGACAAAAAGTACGGAGGCGTCAAGTCCCTCCGTACCTATAACGGCTACCGCTACCAGCGAGGCTTCAGTGACCACCTGCCCCTTGTCGTCCGCCTGCGGTTTTAGTGTCTTGAAGGTTTAGGGTTTAACCCTCGAAGGTTTAGGGTTCAGCCCTCGAAAGGTTAGGGTTCAAGGCTCGAAGCCTAAGGGTGTTTTGCTCATACCTTGCTCATGCCGCTCTCTATACGCGCTCTACCTAATAAGGGTAGAGAAGGCATTATTTTCCAATACTCCAGTATTATTTCTAAATACTTCCACTTTATTTTTCAATAAGTACGTCTTATTTATCGATGCCTCAACGTTAGGAATTGATGCATTGTTTTACTGTGAGCGTTTCAATGTGTTGCTATTAGCGTTTCAATGATTTGCTGTATCAGTAACCATTGTAGGCTGGGCACGAGGATATCGCTCGCACCTCACGCGCTTATCGTTCGCGGCCTTCGTGCTTATCGCTTCTGCCCCTTGAGCGATAAGCAAGCGGGCCTTCTGCTTATCGCTCGTCAACCGCTTGGATATCGCACGTTTAGTAGTTCTCAATTACGCAGCTAGTAATCATAATAACTACGCTTCCTGTTGCAATAGAAAGCGTAGTTATGAAATTTACAAGCATAGTAGTTGGAATAACTTGCGCAGTAATATAGTTCGGAAGTGTAAGCAAGCTTTCACTTCTCTTACCTAGCCACGACCTTTATACTCTTTTCGCCCACCTTAATGATTGCGACGCTACCAGGTTTCAGAGTGGTATTAACAGTTGCAGCCCCGTTCTGGCTAACAGCTGTGCCTATTTGACTGCCATTGATGCTATAGACGCCAACCTGCTCGCCATCGTCGCAGCCCTGCACATTGATGGTGCCACCAGTAGTCTGAATCAACACAACTTTAGCAGGAACCTGAGCAATGCCGTTAGTAATGCCCTCCGTCTTGGGCTCAACGTCTATCCAGCACAGCGTGGCGGTAGCTGTTTCAGAATTCTCGCATCCCACCTTCTTGGCATAGACGCTGATGGTGTAAGTAGCTGTGAGTTGTACCTCATCTCCGCTTTCCGACTTGATATCCGTATCTGTAATTGAGTATTGGCAGGTTGCACCATCCGTAGCACAATTAAACGCTAGTTTGCCTTGTCGATAGCTGATGGTGGGCGTGGCACATTTGTGTATCGTTGGGATTGTTTCGCCTCCAGTTCCTTCTTCTATAAAAACAAATTTTCTCCAACCATCACACGCTTTGTATTTGTCTATCGTCCCTTCTGGCACGAAAAGTGATGCATTATTATATACGTTAGTAGAGAAAGTATTATTACTTATCTTTTGGGGGTCCATTATTTGGCTGATGATTTTAACAGGCAGCCCCTCGTTGTTAGTAAAATTAAAGGCGGCATTCTCAATAGTTCTTACACTATTGGGGATAATAATGGACACAAGATTTGAGCAAAGATAAAAGGCTTCTTCTCCGATGCTGTTTACGTTACTACCAATAGTTAACGTCTTAAGACCCGTACACCTTTCGAATGCATATTTTGATATGCTTGTCACCCCATTAGGAATGACCAAGTCTATTATCTCAGAGTCCTCATCATAATAAAGGCGCTTTTCTTTTGCATCATAAAGAGGATTAGAAGCATAGTTCATAAAATTGATACCACACCAGGCCGCAATATCGTTCACAATTATTTTCTCTATACTTATGCACCCACTAAAAGCACTTTCTCCTATTGTTGTTATTTTTGTAGGGATAATGATGGAAGTTATATTACTACAATTAGTAAAAGCCTTTTCTCCAATGCCAGTCACACCATCGGGGATAATTATAGACTCAAGAGATGCACAGCCATAAAACACGAAATCATCGATATACGCAATATTATTAGATAATGTAACAGACTTAAGTCCCTTGCAACCATAAAACGCTGAGCTTCCAATGCTTGTCACACTGTTAGGTATATTGATGGAGGTAAGAGCCGAACAATCTTTGAATGCGGAAGTTCCTATGCTCTTCACATTATCACCAATGACAATAGAAGAGAGTCCAGTACATCCTTCGAAGGATGTTCCTATGGATGTCACACTATTAGGTATAGTGACAGACTTTAGTGCACGAAAATCTTTGAAAGCGTTATATCCAATACTCGTAACTTTTCGTGTTCTTCCCATATATGTGACTTCGTCAGGTATGACCAAATCGGTTACATTCTCATAACCATAATAAGTGTATGTGTAATTGGAGCCATACCTGCCGGAGGCAGAATATGATTTGTAAGTTACTTGCAACTCAGTACTATTGTTTATGTAAGTATAATAGATGATTATACCTTCAGCATTCTCTACCGCAATGTCATAAGCACTTGCCACCATCGGCAGCAACATCGCAACGATTAATAGTAGTTGTTTCTTCATAATCTTTTTGTTTTTAAGTTATCATTATTGTTTGAATACACACAAAAGAAAACGTGGACAATTTCATCGTCTACGTCATCTGAGGTATTGGGGATAACCTGTGTAGCTTAAACGAGTAAATGCCCACGCCTTCCAGCGTGAACTATCTACTTTCGTTCTTGCTACGTTTCTTTCAATTCCCCAATTGTCAGATGACAAGAATCTAAAAGTGGATGTTCATCCTATATGTCCGTATATCTATTTACTAGCCCATAGGCATCTGCGGTTTTAAGGGTTCAACAATTATTGTTTAGAATATCGATTCAACAATCTTGTCGACTATTTCATCAAAGTATTTTTGTTTGATGCTGCCGAGACGGCGATTGACATCACGCTCAATGTAACCCGTAATAATCTGGCACTTCACGAGACTGGGTTTTGAGAAGGTAAAGCCGTCAACCATCTATTCAACGGATTCAACGGATATGAGTACTGTGGATTAAGCCAGTCGTTCGATGTGATGAGCACCAGATAGAACATGCCGTCCTCGTCTTCTTGCAACTGATCGTTGGAAACGATGATAGCTGGATGCGGTTTGAACGTTCCGTCAGGAAAGAGGAAACTAACCTCAACAATGTTTCTTTGATGGTATTTCATACATAGCGAGCGATGATGTGAGACATGTTCTTGCGGGAATGTTCGAGAACGGCATCTCTCCACTGGCGATGGGCCTCAATCTCCTCGGGTGTAGGTTTGTAAGCCTCATCAGGTTCTTCACCCAACTTGACAAACAGTCCCGTAGCCAGCAATGCTGCAAGCTTGCGTCGTGCAAGCGCATTACTGTGGTTATATTCTAACGTTACTGTACACATACAACTCTGTTTTTGTTTATTACGAGGGCAAAGATACGGAGTTTTTCTGAGACTTCCAACAATTTCCACAACTTTTTTACTTCGGTGGGTGTTATTCCGAAAGAATTGCAGGCCATTTGTCGGACGAAGGATGACTGGTGGATATAAATGGGATGATAGAGAAAAAAACGAGCCGTAATCTCGTTGGCAGTGAGGTTACGGCTCGTCAATAGTGAGCTTAGGGATTATTCCTTAATGTTCGGCTCTTCAAGCCCGAGACCCTTCTTGCGGTCGACAACCTTCAGAAGCAGACCGAGGAGCAGGGCTGCAACACCGAGACAGGCCAGCATAACCAGTGGGGCGGTGTAGTCGAACTGGGTGGGGTCGGTGACACCGGGGTTGGTGGCGTCGAGTACCTTACCAATGAGTAGGGGGAACAGCCATAGACCAATGTTCTGAATCCAGAAGATGAGGGCGTAGGCTGAACCAATGACCTTTGCATCGACCAGCTTGGGTACTGAGGGCCACAGCGATGCAGGAACCAGCGAGAAGCTGGAACCAAGCACAAGGATGGTGATGTAGGCAATGACGATGCCTCCCACGGCACTATCCTTGAACTGAGGCAGAACGAAGGCGAAAGTCAAGTGGCAGGCAATGAGCAGCAGTGAACCAAGCACGAGCATGGAGGCTGCCTTACCCTTATGGTCGACGTAAGAACCCAAGATTGGCGTGATAAGCACGGCCAACAAGGGGAATACGGCGAAGATAGACTCTGCCGACTGACGCATGTAGCCCATGTAGCAATAGGTGACGAGGGCTATGATGGAAATGCCCAAGAGGCCAAACCTCTTGGCACTATTCTTCTGGAAGTTAGAGGCGAAACCTGTGGCAGCCACGATGAGCATGATGACATACTGAACGATGGTCACGTCAGGCTGTGCCCAGAACGAATCGCTGGCAGGCTCGGTCAGTGACAGGTTGCACTGCAGCATGTTGACGGCATATTTCTGGAAGGGGAAGATTGCCGAATAGTAGAGTACGCACAGCAGGGCAACAATCCAAAAACCGGCATCGCTGAGAATCTTGCCGATATCGCTGACCTTGAAGGGATCGTCCTTCTCTTCGGCTTCACCAGTCTGAGCATCGAGCTTCTTATCCATGAAGAAGTAGACGATGGTCATCATCAGGGCGATACACATCAGGACAACACCAAAGGCTACAGAACGGCTGACGCTGACCTCACCCCCTAACTTGGCAAAGAAGGGCGAGAAAATCATACATGTGGCAACACCCAGACGGGCCAATGCCATCTCAGAACCCATAGCCAATGCCATCTCGCGGCCCTTGAACCATTTGACGATACCACGGCTGACGGTGATGCCTGCCATCTCGCAGCCACAACCGAAAATCATGAAGCCACAGGCAGCAAACTTAGCTGAGGCAGGCATGCCGGCATAGAAGGGCGACACGCCGAGTTCGTCAAAGATGGGGATGTAGTTCAGGTTGTTGGTGAACCAAGTCTCCAATCCACTACCTTTGAAACCCTCGGTAACGGCATACCACTTAATGACGGCACCGACAAGCATGACGGCTGCAGAGAGGATGGCGGTGAAACGCACACCCATCTTGTCGAGGATGATACCTGCGAAGATGAGGAAGAATACAAATACGTTGAGGAACACCTCAGAACCCTGCATGGTTCCGAAAGCTGTAGAGTCCCATCCACGGGTTTCCTGCATCAGGTTCTTGATGGGTGAGAGGATGTCCATGAAGATGTAGCTGCAGAACATGGCCATAGCCAAGAGCAGCAGGGCAGTCCAACGCATGGCTGCCGAATCTCTCAGTGTTTTTTGAATTGCTTGAGTCATTTTTATTTTTCGTTATTTCGTTATTTCGTTATACCGATTATTTCAGCCAGCGGTCGAGCCAGTTGAAGAAGGTGCGCTGCCAGAGGATGCCGTTCTGGGGTTTCAGTACCCAGTGGTTCTCGTCGGGGAAGATGAGCAGCTCGGCAGGAATACCCTTCATACGAGCAGCATTGAAGGCCGACATGCCTTGTGTAGCATTGATGCGATAGTCCTTCTCGCCATGGATGCAGAGAATGGGAGTGTCCCACTTTTCTACCATCTTATGCGGTGAGTCGTGGTAGGTCTTCTTTGCGTTTGGCATCTGCGGACGGTGCCAATAAGCCTCGTCGTATTCCCAGTTAGAGAACCAGTTCTCCTCGGTTTCAGTATACATAGCTGCAAGGTTGAAGGCTCCGTCGTGGGCAATGAAGGTCTTGAAGCGCTTCTCGTGGATTCCCGCCAGATAGTAGACGCTGAAACCGCCAAACGAGGCACCAACGGCGCCTAAGCGGTTCTTGTCGACAAAGGGCAGTGAATCGGCTGCAAAG